>Ga0209337_1002995_pt1 | contig 11971 bp, 13 predicted proteins | sample LinPmetageLP53_FD_184044 | JGI IMG/M metagenome (GOLD analysis project Ga0209337, IMG submission 184044) | Marine viral communities from the Pacific Ocean - LP-53 (SPAdes) (version 2) | ecosystem: Environmental > Aquatic > Marine > Oceanic | place: Pacific Ocean | collected 2010-02-08 | reverse complement strand
AAAAAAGGCCCGTTGCTTAAGCGGGCTTGGGCGCTTGAGGAATTGTGCTTCAAACATGCGGAGGTGACCGAAACTGTACGTGGTTTACACAACGTATCTTGTCACAAAGATGTTAAGCTGTACCGCTGCCCATTATGTTCAAAGGCTTACCGCGAGTCTAGGCGAGAAAACCATGCTTGGCGTTCTTCTGTGTGCGATGAAATTGAAGAAGGCTTATCTAAGCTGCCTTGTAGGAGTGACATTGACAAGACTTTATCTCACATTGAATACCGTGAGGAAGAGTTTAGGCGAGACAGATTGCGGCGAGAATTTTTAGACAAGTATTCTGAGCATTTTATTGACGCGAATTCACACGGTTTTACCAAAGAACAATTAAAATCTCATTATTGCGAAGGGCAGACGCCGTCTAATTTTTGCCGCCCTTTTAAGTTGTTAACCAAGCATTTTATGAGGGGCAAGGTATGAACCATTTACAGAAGATAAAGCTCTCTGAGTTTTTGTTTGACATGATGAAGCGGACCAACGGCGAGTTATCTGCGATTGATGCGGGTAATTGGCCGGAGCAAGAGATGGAGCGGTTGGCTGGTGAGTTGAAAATGTGTGGGTATTTGTTGCCTAAGTTGTACCATCATTACCGCGAAGATGTTGGCTATGATTATGAGCCGCCCGGCGTGGCGGTTCCCAAGCCTGACGCTGACAATGTGGCGAGGTTGAAGTTAGCGGGCTTTGAGAAATTTGAGCCGGATAGTGGAGGGTCAGCGTTTGAATAAGCCTGTTGCCGGATTAAAGTTGAACTTCAGTTCTTCGCCCACTGTGGCGAGGTTCTTTAAGTCTGATGCGTTTGTCAGGGGCATCATGGGGCCTGTTGGGTCTGGCAAGTCGTATGCCTGTTGTGCTGAGATATTTAGGCGGGCTGTTGCTCAGAAGGCTAGTCCCAGGGACGGCATCAAGTATTCGCGCTGGGCGATTGTCCGCAACACGCATCCGATGCTAAAGACTACGACCTTGAAGACTTGGTTGGAGTTGTTGCCGGAGGATACTTTTGGCCCGGTAAAGCACTCGCCGCCTATCACGCATCACATCAAGCTGCCGTCTAGGGAGGGTGCCGCTGGCATTGATATGGAGGTTATCTTCTTGGCATTGGATGACCCCAAAGACGTTCGTAAACTTCTCAGCCTAGAACTAACGGGGGCTTGGGTTAATGAGTGCCGTGAATTGCCGAAGAGCATTATAGACGGGTTAACGCATAGGGTGGGCAGATACCCGACAAAGGCCGATGGGGGCACCACTTGGCGGGGCGTTATCTTGGATACCAACCCGATGGACAGCGACCATTTTTATTACCACTTAGCTGAGAAGGAAAAGCCTGGGGGCAAGTTTCGCTGGGACTTTTTCAAGCAACCGGGCGGCGTGATTGAGGTGCCGCTAGAGGAACTGCCGGAAAGTATGCCAGAGGCGCAGGGTTATTTGTTTCAAGCTGGGAAGTGGTGGCAGACCAATCCAAACGCCGAGAACTTAGCCAACCTTCCTGACGGGTACTATGAGCAATTGCTGGGCGGCAAGCGGTTGGATTGGATACAGTGCTATGCTGAGGGCAAGTACACGTTTGTGCAGGAAGGGCGGGCCGTTTGGCCTGAGTTCAATGATAACTTGATGACCGCTGATTTGGAGCCCGACCCGTCCCTGCCGATACACATTGGCTTGGACTTTGGTTTAACTCCAGCGGCGGTGTTTGCTCAGAGGCTGAAGAATGGCCGATGGCACATCCTGCATGAGTTGGTGACGTTTGAGATGGGCCTAGAACGGTTTTGCTCTTCGCTCAAGGCTGACTTGTCTTCGCGGTTTCCTGGCTATTCGACGTTGGTGTGGGGTGACCCGGCGGGTATGCAAAGGGACCAGATATTTGAGACCACCAGCTTTGACCATTTGAAGACGCACGGCATCTTGGCCCAGCCTACGGCAACCAATGATTTTAAAACGCGAAGAGAGGCCTTGGCCATGCCGATGGGCAGACTAATCGATGGCAAGCCGGGTTTGCTGGTTGATAGAAAGTGCATTCGCACACGCAAATCTCTTGGCGGCGGGTATCACTTCCGGCGGGTGAGCATTGGCGCGGGGCAAGAGCGGTTTAGGGACGCTCCAAACAAAAATGAGCATTCACACGTTGGCGATGCGGCGGGCTATTGTCTCTTGGGTTCTGAGCATAAAATTATGACGAAACGCCCGATGCCGACCGGCGGGTCGTTCAAGCAAGCAAAGGTGTTGGACTTTGACGTTTTCAATAGCTGAGTTGAATGAAGTAATGCGGATGCAGGGTTCTAACCGTGTGGTTCGCTGGTATCCCCATCATTTGGATATGTGCGAACTGAACGAGTTCGACGCCGCCAATATTGAACTGTTTGCGGACTACAAGCAGTACTTGGAGACCTACGCAAACGCTGGCTTGGCGTTTTCTGTCTTGGACCGTGATGGTATTAGCGCAATGTTTGGCGTTTGGCAGCTTTGGCCGGGTGTTTGCGAGGCGTGGCTGATACCTAGCAAGGACATTGGCCGCAAGGTTGTGCCCTTGCATAGAGGTTCATTGGCCTTTTTTAACCACGTTTCAAAGCAAATGAGCATCAAAAGGCTGCAATTTAGTGTACACTCATCAAATGCTACCGCTTGTACGTGGGCGGAACGTTGTTATTTTGAGCGCGAAGGCACCATGCGGTCCTACGGGCCGGACGGTGCTGACTACTACATGTACGGGAGATTGTTTCATGGGCGGTATATTCAGTAGCAGGGCACCAGCACCCACCCCCACGGTGGCTGAAACCGATGCCGATGATACCATTTCTCGGCAAGAAGCGGTCGCAGAACGACAAGAGGCAACCGAGCAACGCAAGATACAGGCCCGCAAACGGTCCAAGCGAACTAGCGGGCGGCGAATGCTGATGGCCCAAGGCGTGGCACCCGGTGATGCTGGACCTGGTCGCGAAGTTCTCTCCCGCATTCTAGGCTCTGGCCGGAACCCGCGAGGGTGAAGATGAAAACATACCGCCGCAATCCCAAACACACGAAAGGTAAAGATGATGTACGGAGCCAAAAAGCCGCCGAAAAAGCCGACAAAGAAAGTCAAAAAGGGTAAGTAATGGTACTCTCGGTCGAGGACATTAAGAAGCGGTACGCTCGGTGCAACGCTCACAAAGAAGAATGGCGCGACATATATTCTGAGGCGTATGAATTTGCCCTGCCGATGCGTAACCTCTACGATGGCTATGCTGAAAGTGGTACGCCTGGTCAAAACAAGATGCGCCGTGTCTTTGACTCGACCGCCATTCACTCGACCGCCAGATTTGCCAATCGCATTCAGTCCTCGCTGTTTCCTCCCCAGCGTCCTTGGTGCCGCTTGCAACCGGGCAATGACATTCCCGAAGAGCAAAAGATTGAGGCCCAGCAAGTCCTAGACTTCTACACCGAGAAGATGTTTGCCGTGATGATGCAATCAGGCTTTGACTTGGCGATGGGCGAGTTCTTGCTGGACCTTGCGGTCGGCACATCGGTGATGCTTATTCAACCCGGCGATACTCTGACGCCGATACGCTACACGGCTATTCCCAGCTATCACATTTGCTTTGATGAGGGGCCGAATGGGGTTCCTGACACGGTCTATCGCAAGCTGAACAGACCGTTCAATGTTATTCAACGCGAGTGGCCTGACGCCAACATCCCACAGCGGATGATTGACGATGCCGCCGAAGACCCGACCAAGAAGGTTGGCTTGATTGAGGCCACGTACACAATTGATGGCCAGATGTACTATTGCCTCGTCACTGCCGAGGGCGATGACAAGCTGGTGCATCGTGACCTCAAATCATGGCCGTGGGTGATTTCCAGATACATGAAGGCGTCAAATGAGCGGTATGGAAGAGGACCCGTACTCTATGCATTGGCCGACATTCGCACATTGAACAAAGTTGTTGAACTTACGCTCAAAAATGCCAGCATCAGTATCGGCGGCGTGTTCACTGCCGTGGATGACGGGGTGCTTAATCCGCAAACAATCAGTATTGTGCCGGGTGCGGTCATAGGCGTGTCTAGCAACGGTGGCCCACGCGGTCCAAGCCTGACGCCCCTGCCCCGTTCTGGCGATGCGAACCTGTCACAGATTGTGGCCAATGACCTGAGAACCAACATCAAGAAAGCGTTGTTGGACGAGAGCCTGACGCCTGAGAATATGAGCGCCAGGTCGGCCACAGAAATCAACGCAAAACTGTCTGAGTTATCTCAAAATCTCGGTTCGGCTTTCGGGAGATTAATCAGTGAGACAATGTTTCCCATTGTACGCCGGTCGCTAGAACTAATGGACGAGATGGGCATGATTGAACTGCCTCTCAAGGTGAACGGCCTAGAGGTGACGGTCGTTCCACAATCGCCCTTGGCTATGGCCAACAACGCGGAACGGCTAGGTGAGATTATGCAGTTCATGCAGATTTCGCAAGCGCTTGGCCCGGTCGGCCAAACACTTATCAAAATGGATGCGGTTGGCGATTACATTGCGGACCAGCTTGGCATTCCGGCTGACCTACGCACGACCTTAGAAGAACGCGCCGAGATGCAAGCGCAAATGGCCGAGGCCGCTGCAATGATGGCTGAACAGGAAATGGGCGGGGCACCGCCAGAACAGGCACCACAAGCATGAACAACGCCAGAAAAATACTACACTCTATCAACTCACCAGGCTGGGACGGCCTAGACGCTGAACCAGCACCAATAAAACTAGAAAACCTTGATGTAATGCGTGACTTGGACCTGGCCTTCAAGCGCACGTTTTCCAGCCCGACCGGCAAAAAGGTCTTGGAAAATCTACATACGGTTTACTGCGACCCACCTTGTTGGGTGCCGGGACTGGCTGAACCATACGCCTATGCCCGCGAAGGCCAGAAGTCAGTCATTGAAGATATTTTAAAGCGAGTGAAAAGAGCCGATGACGTTAAATGATGAAGGTCAAACAGTGGCCGAGACTGAAGCGCCGGAACCAGCAAGCCTTATGGAAGGCGTACAATCTTCTGAGCCAGAAAGTGAAACAACAGATGAGGCAATGCCGCACCTCGCAGCGGATGAGAAACCGCCGAAAGAGGAACGCCCGGCGTGGCTAGATGACAAGTTCGCCAAGCCGGAAGACCTAGCGAAAAGCTATGACGAACTGCAAAAGAAATTCTCTCAGGGAAAGCACAAAGCGCCCGACGAATATAGCACCGATGTACTGACCGAGGCGGGCTATGAGTTGGATGACCCGGTGGTCGATACCTATTTGGGCTGGGCCAAGAAGTACGGCGTTAACCAAGAGGCATTTGACGAGTTGGCCGGTGCCATCACGCAGATGTCCGGCGAGAACGTGGCGGCGGCTGAAGCTGACTATCAGGCTGAGTTTGATAAGCTGGGACCGAATGCCCGCGAAATTATTCAAAGCAATGTGGATTGGGCTGATGGGCAACTACGCAAAGGGTTGCTTTCAAAACCCCAACGGGAAAAGTTCAATGAAATTTTTGCTGATGCTGAATCTCAAATTATCTTGCAGACATTAAGGACTTGGTCGGGGGATTTGTCCAAGATACCACTGGCTCCGGTCGCGGAAGACCAACTGTCTGATGCAGACTTTGATGTTGAAATGGGAAGCCGAATAGCAGACCCGCGCTATCAAAGTGACCCAGCGTTCCGGCTAAAAGTAGAAAAAGAGTACATTCGCAGAGAAGAGTTGCGGCAGCGCAAATAGTTCTCCTCGCCAGGTTTCCTCCCAGCTTGGCAAACTAGGGGGGCAAGGTTTCTCGTCCTTGCCTTGCTCCCCATTTTTTGTACAGACATCAAAAGTAGTACCTAGTATTTACACATTGTACAAAATCGTGTAAGGCGATTATGACTGACAACCCTTTTTGGGCCGGTCCTCACACGTAGAGGCCGGGATGTTTCCCGATAACCAGACGCGAATTTTTGGTTTAATCAGGAGACAAGCTATGTCCACAGGACTATCACCAGCGTTTGTCCAGCTATTCGACGCCGAGGTCAAACAGGCCTATCAGGGCACTTCGATGCTGTCTGGAACAGTACGCACAAGAACAGGAGTTGAAGGTTCAACCGTCAACTTCCCAACCGTTGGAAAGGGTGCCGCATCACTGCGTTCTCCACAAACTGACGTAGTGCCGCTTAACACCGATTTTGCGACCGTAAGCTGTACATTGCAGGACTATATCGCTGCAGAGTACAGTGACATCTTTAACCAGCAAAAGGTGAACTTTGACGAGCGTTCCGAGTTAGCGCAAGTCGTTGGGTCCGCAATCGGACGCCGCCAAGACCAGTTAATTCTGGACGCAATTGCGGCAGCATCAGCGGGCACTACGGTGGCCAATACGGTTGTAACTAGCGGTTCGGCTACGGCGTCAAACCTCAATGTAGGCAAGCTTATAGCAGCCGCGAAAGCATTGAATGCCGCAAATGTTCCAGCAACTGACAGACACTTGGTTATTCACGCAAACGGTCTAGCCGGGTTACTGGGTGACGAGCGGGCTGTAAGTTCGGACTACACCTCACTTCAGGCGCTTCAGCGCGGAGACATCAACACGTTCATGGGATTCACCGTGCATGTGCTGGGCGACCGCGATGAGGGTGGCCTGGCAGTTGATAGCTCAAGTGACCGCACGAACTTTGCGTTCCACAAAAGCGCCATCGGCTGTGCAGTCGGAATGGCACCAACGACAAAAATTGACTACATCGCCGAGAAAACTTCGTTCTTGGTTGCTGCATGTCTGTCTATGGGTGCTGTCGCAATTGATGCCTCTGGCATCGTAGACATCACAACTAGGGAGTAATCTAGATGGCTTTCGCAAGAGCAAACTGGTCGCCTATTGGTGGCCAAAGTATGAAGGGCAAAGCGCCCTGCATGTGGTCCTACAAGACCGAAGACGCAAAAACCGTGGTGGACGGCGCTGGGTACTTCAACGCTGTATCCGATGACGTTTCAGTGGGCGACCTAATTTACAGCTTCGCCTCAACGGCTGGCACTGCCACGGCTTCGCACCACGTTGTTGTAAGCAACGCATCAGGTGTTGTTGACGTAGGTGACGGCGTGACAATCGCGGTTACTGACAGCGACTAATAACGACTACGGGGGCGGGCAAACCGCCCTCGTACCTATTGGAGTTGATACATGGCCCAGGGCGATACAAGCATATCTATTTGCAACCAAGCGCTACTGTTGTTGGGCGATGAAAGCATATCTTCTTTTGACGATGGCACCGCTGGCTCTCAGGCTTGCTCTATCGTGTATGACATGGTCAAGAACTCTACTCTCGGCATCTTCTCTTGGTCCTTTACTGTGGCCAAGGTCGAACTGGCCAGAAGCACCAACACACCAGCATCAGAGTGGACCTACGAATACATTCTACCTAGTGACATGCTCACCGGCGTACCTCGCGCCGTGCGTACCAGTTCGGCGGCTAATGCCCCACTGGTTCGCAGCTTTGAGATAAACCAATCAACCGGCGGTCTGTCGGTCCTGATGACTAACGAGACCAGCATCTTCATCGATTACCAAAAGGCTGTTCCAGAAGCGCAGATGCCGCCGTATTTTATCACGCTAATGGTGTACCAGCTTGCGTGGCACTTGGCCGAGGTTATCACTGACCAGACCACCAAGTCACAATACTGGCGCGGCATTGCCCTTGGCTCACCGTCTGAGAACTTCCGAGGTGGTTGGCTACGTCAGGCGATGTCTATGGATAGCAGCGGCACACCGCCCAGCGTTATCTCTGACTACTTGCTGACTGACATCAGATGAGTAGAACCCAACAATATCAAGCGTCCTTTACAGTCGGTGAACTGGACCCGCTCTTGCGCGGTCGCATTGACTTGCAGCAATACTATTCAAGCGTGGACCTTGCCGACAATGTTGTCTTTGAGCCTCAAGGCGGGTTCTCTCGCCGCCCAGGCACCCGGTTCGTGCATGACCTCACTGCCGACAACCCCAACAACTCGGTGATGTTGATACCGTTTGAGTTTAGCACTACCCAGAAATTTATGATTGTGGCGTCGGCGTTCAATACGGCCAGTACTATCCGCTTTCGTTTCTTTGCAGACCAGACCCAAATAGAGAACCTCAACAGCACAACAAACGAATACATAGATTTTGCGGTCGGCACCCTCTACGACGTCAGCGCCTTTGACCTACAAAAGCTATACTTTACGCAAAGCGCGGACACGCTGATTTGTACGCATGAGAACTTTGCGCCGTTTCGGATTACCCGTGGCGCTAACAATCAGACTTGGACCGTTGCGGCATTGACCCTGACCAAGCCACAAAGCGCATTCACAATATCAACAAGCAATCCAAGCGCGACCATTACGCCTGATGCTGTTACCGGCGTAGTCAAGGTCACTGCCGGGTCTGGCGTTTTCGCCAGTGGCAATGTTGGCCAATACATCAATGTCACCAATGATTTTGGTCGCGCCCGCATCTATGAATTTGTTAGCAGCACGGTGGTCAACGTCATTACCGAGGTGCCTTTTGCAAAAGCAGACACGGCCATTGCCAGCGGGTCATGGGAGCTAGAAGCGGGCTATGAGGACTGTTGGTCTAACACTCGCGGTTGGCCTAGAACGTGTACTTTCCACGAGGGCCGCTTGTATTTCGGCGGCAGTGCGTCAGAACCCGCCACGCTGTTTGGTTCCAAAGTATCCGACTTTTTCAACTTCAAGGCCTCAGAGGCGCTGGATGACGATGCCATCAAAGTCACCCTAGCCACCGATAGCGTCAACGCCATTACCGCTTTGCGCTCTGGCCGTGACCTGCAGATATTTACCACCGGGGCCGAGTTCTTTGTGCCTCAAGCTGACCTGACGCCAATCACGCCAAGCAATGTCACGGTCAAGTCTGCCACACGGCGCGGGTCCAAGCTGGGATTGCGCCCGCAAGCGGCCGAGGGCGGTACGCTGTTCATGTCCAAAGAGGGCAAGGCCCTGCGCGAGATGTTGTTCTCTGATGTCGAACTGTCCTACGTGGCCAACAACATTAGCTTGCTCTGTTCGCACATGATACTGGACCCGCAACGCATGGCGCTTAGACCGGCTACAGACACCACTGAGGGCGATTTGCTGATGGTGGTCAATGGCTCAACGACAACGGGCTACAGAGCGGCAAGCACTGGGTTTGCGGGCAATATCGCGGCGTTCATGCTGAACAGGCCACAACAGATTGTGGCGGCTAGTACGTTTAGCACTGACGGTGATTTCATCGATGTCGCGGTGGATGGTGACACCATCTATTGCATTGTCAAACGCACGATAGGCGGTGCCGCAAAATACTACATAGAAACATTTGACGATGACCGCACGACCGATTGCAGCTTGCAGTATTACGCCAACCCGGTCGCGCCTGACCAGGCATTGCCCAGCAACACAACGGCAGGGTCTCTAAGCCATCTTGAGGGCGAGGTGGTCAACGTAATCCGCGATGACATAGTTGACGCCAATGACACGGTCGCATCGGGTAATGCCACATTGGGCGGCGTTCCGACAAGCTATGCCGAGGTTGGTTTGCCCTTTACGCCGACCGTAACCACCCAGCCATTTGAGCCAAGGGCCGCATCTGGCTCTAGTCAGAGTGCCCGGCGGCGGGTGGTCGAAGTCACACCAATTTTAGACAGAGCGCAAAACCTGACGGTCCAAGGCAAAGAGGTGCAGCTTCAAACTTTGCCCTTGTCCGGCACTGGGTCAGTTCCGACCTTTACCGGCGTCAAAAAGCAAATGGGGTTTCTTGGCTACAGCCGCGATGCCCAGATAACAATTAGCCAGAGCAAGCCGGTGTTCTTCACGGTCCTGGCCCTTGATTACAAAGTGAGTGTTGGAGCATGAGTGGCGTAGAAATGGTTCTACTTGGGGCGCTCGCAGCCTCATCAGCGGCGGCGGGGTTTGCCAAGGTTAAGTCGGCAAAGTATCAGCGCAACGCCTACTATTCTCAGGCTCGACAGGCTGAACTAAAAGGCCGCACTGACGCCCTTGCCTACAAGCGCGAAGGCATCGACATCTTGCGAAACGTGCAGAAGACAATGGCCACGGCCAATGTTCGTGCCGCCGCTGGTGGCCTTGCCCCGTTTGTCTCTGGCGAAAGCAACGACTTAATTAACATTGCCAGCTTACGAGGTGCGGCGGACGAGTTCTCGGTGCAGACTGATAACGCCTCGCTTGCTCAATCAATGTCTCAGATACAAGCCGACAATCTTAGACAGGCCGGTGATGTCGGGGTCAAGATGGCGCGAACCAATGCCAAGATAGGGTTTGTTACAACAATGGTTCAAGGCGGTCTGATGGCGGGCGGTAAGTTCACCGGCAACCAAACAGTGCCTTGGACTAACCCCGACACTGGTGTGGTGACAACATATGGTTGAACGTCCCACATATCAGCGTCGAGGCGCACAACTGCGAATGCCGACCTTCCAAGATGCGGTTGGTCAGGTTGCGGCTAGAGGTGCGGCACAAACGGGGCAAGCCCTAGACCGGATGACTTCGTTCTTTTTGCAACAAACTGAGCAACAAGCGCAGATACGGGGCGAAGAATATGGGGCGCTTCACGCGCCTACGCGAGAGCAACTTAAAGATGCGATGGAGGGTAAAGATGACATTGACCTCCCCGGCGGTAATTTCACTGTGGCCGACCGAGCCGCCCGCAAAGCAGCCTTGGCAATCACCAGCGATAACCTACAGCATTTAGCGCAAGCTAGAATAACCGAGATTGTTTTGGATGCGTATAAAACCCAGAAAGACCCCACAGACTTGGCCACAGATGTTGACGCAGTTATCGCCGGATATGGTGACATCTTGGACAAAAACGCACCAACACTGGCGCTTAACTTCCGCGCAAAAATGGGAATGTATGCCCACCGGGAATATGAGGGCTACGCCAAGAGCCAGATAAAAACTAGCACTTCCAGCAACAAAGCCAGTGTTACGCAAATACTTCTTAATGAACGAGCGGGCATTGCAAGTGGGGGCGTGATTCAATAATGGCTGAACAACGGGGACAAGACGTAAGGCAATATGTCAGGGATGTGGACGGCAACGTCCGAGGGCTTGGCGACTACCCATACGGTTTAAAAGAACAATTAGGGGAAGACGTTGCGGCTGGCCGCATCAATTACATTTTCTACTCCGACGATAAACGGGTCGATGGCACGCCAATTGTTAAGCCGTACACTCGCGGAGACGCCCGCCGAGCGGGCAAGTTAAAGCCAACTTCACAGTATGACATTGATGAAACTGTGCCGCCAACACTAGGCGAAAAATATCAGATTATGCGAAACGACCAGCTTAACCGTGCTGTTCGCGCTGGGTACACTGCTAGTGAACTAAGACAATTAGCCAATAATTTTGATGAAAGTGTTGTGCAAGGCAGCATCAATGCCATTGGCCAATATGTTGCCACGGCCAAAGACCCGCACCGCGCTTATCTGGACGTTCTAAACTATCCCAAAATTGCCGCCGGAATAATTAAGCCAACGCCCAATACAGGATTGCCCGCGCATCTAGGCGAGGCATTTGACCTGTTGGTCAACATGGATGACCGGCAGAAAGTAATAGACAACGCGCTCAAAGCCTGGACCGATGCTCAAAAATTAGTAGACCTACAGGCCAAAGCGGACATCAACGCAAACAAGGCAGACATAAGTGCGGGCGAAAAAGCGTTTAATGTGCTTCTAAGCCAATACGGTTCTGAAGACCTGCAAGACGCAGACTTCTTAGAGCAAGCCCAAGCAATTATTGATGACATGGGTGCGCTTGGTTATGACGCCGCCAAGCTGGAAAAAATGGAAAGCCTGATTGTTACCGGGACTGTGTTTACTGAGGAAGACACAACAGGGACCAGCATTGTATACGCACCTAAGTCAGTCAGTGACATTAAGGTTATGATTGAACGCCGCATTTTGCGAGAAGACCCCAGCCT
>Ga0209337_1002994_pt1 | contig 11972 bp, 6 predicted proteins | sample LinPmetageLP53_FD_184044 | JGI IMG/M metagenome (GOLD analysis project Ga0209337, IMG submission 184044) | Marine viral communities from the Pacific Ocean - LP-53 (SPAdes) (version 2) | ecosystem: Environmental > Aquatic > Marine > Oceanic | place: Pacific Ocean | collected 2010-02-08 | reverse complement strand
TCTGCAGGGTCATCTTCTACGTCAGGCACATCTTTTTCTACGCTTAGACCTTCTCTGTAAACTTTACGCTCACTCATTTTAGAAGCCAAGCCACCACCGTAGAATTCTATTTTATGTTCTTTAATTTCATAAGGGATACCAGTATAAGGGTCTACTTTAGGAACTAACCCACCTTCAAACTTAAATAACCTTTCTGAAAATAACTTTTGTTTTTCTTCGGGAGCACCTGCAAAACTACTAGCAACTCCTCTAATTTTACTACCAAAAAACTTATCTGCTTCTTTACCTGCTTGTTGTAGAGGTGTGTAAGGCTCTCTAAAACCTGTGTACTCTTCCATAAAGTCACCTAAGTTTCTACCAAAAACTGTTTTAGTTCCTGTTAAAGGTGCTTTTCTAGCAATTGTTTCTATTAAACCCCTGTTATATAAAGTCATTCCTATAACATCATTTATAACTGGACCGCCCACACCAAGTCCTGCAACTAGTGGGTTTTGTCCATACGTTAATCCTTCTGATAATCTTAATCCATACTCTATTGGTCCAAGTAATCCAACTCTTTGATAAGCCTTTAAGGTGTCTTGCCAGTCACTTCCTTTTCTGTCTACCCTATCTCTTTTTTCTTCGTTACTTCTCCAATAGTTAGTAGCCTTAGCTACATTAGTAGCCATCGCAACAAACGCTGCTATTTTTGGAGCACTTGCAGTAGGATTAGTTATAGCATCTCTTGCAAAGTTTTTTAATATTGTATTACTAAACACTGTAGGATATCTTAAAAACTGTGTAAAGATGTCAATCTTAGGATTAGTCATAAATGTAGGAACTCTACCAGACTCTCTAGCTGTTGGAAGTATTACTCCGTTTGTAAATCTACCTGCACCTCTTACTACATCTTTATAAAACTTGACGTTGTTTTTTTCTCCTCTGTTTATCCATTGAATTCCTGTTTCAACATCAATTCCTAAATCAAAAAGTTCTCCTTTTAATTTTTGTATTTTAGCATCTTGTGCAAACTTATCTGAAGCAAAATCTTTAATAGTTAATTTACTTTCTTTTTGAGCAACCGACAACTTTCTAAGATTGCCAGAAATTAAATCTTTACCTGTAGAAAAAGCAGCAAGTTGAACAGTTTTTGTCCAAGGTATTAAAAGATTAAATCTATAGAATCCTCTGGCTACTTTTTTTAAAAAGGGGCTTTGTAATCCTTCGCCTGATATACGATTAGTAACATCTCCCATTGCTTCGTCAACCGCTATAAAAACACTATTCATTTCTCTACGAATAGTTTCATCAGTCATTTTATGTTTTTCTTTTAACAGTTGACTTACTTCATCTGTAAAAATTTTATGACCTTTTGTAACTCCATCTTGGTAGCCTTTAATTGCAGAGCTAGTGGGTGCTCTACCTAAAGTAATAAATGCTTCTGATAAAGAAGATACTGTAGCTAATGGTAAATAAGCCATAGCATTAGCTAACTTTATAGTATCGTATGTGCCTTGCATTAATCCTGAGTCAAAGTAATCTACTTGTCCTGTTATAGACTTGTAAGTATTTAGTATATCTTTTTTGTCTTTAGCTGTTAAAGTTTGTTTACCATTATCTCTTAATTGTTTTTCAATTTTATCAATCCATTTTTTCTTAAACAACTCATCATTAGACTGTTTAAATAAAAGCATTCTTGTTTCTTCGTTTGCACCGTCTTTAACTTTATATTTAGTTAGCACCTTAACATTTTTACCTGCTCCTAAAAAATGTAGTTTATGCTCAATAGTCTTTGCAGCATTCATAAAATAATTTGTAGTTACAGGAACTAAATCGTTTGTTAAAAATGATTCATACTTATTGTCATCCATGTTTTTAAAAACTCTGGCTTGAGATATAAGATTAGAATGAGAAGAATATAATTCGTTTTGTTTGTTTAACATTCCGTCTACAACTTCACCAACATCTTTTCGTTTAACTATGCCATCTTTAACTAATTGGTTTTCAAATACAGTTCTATTTTTTTCTATTGCTTCTCGATTCCAATGTCTAGTAAAATAATTTTCAACTGTATTTGTTTCCATGCCTGCATCTTTAGCATCAGCATCTATTTTATTAAAAAACTTTCTTAAATCTTTTGCTACTTTTTGAACTTCTTGTCTTGCTCCTCTAGGACTAGCACCTCTTAATATTCGTATAACAGTCAATTCATCGTCAGGAAGAACGTGACCTGTTTTTCTTATAGGAGCTAAAAGATTATCAAACTCTAATAAATAGTTTCCTCTACGATTACCAAGGTCTTCAGAATAATTCCATCCTATACGCTTTGTAGAACGCTCCCCTATTTTTTTAGAAAACTCTTCTGAAAATCGTTGCCCTAAATCTGCTGCAGCGTCTGAGTATTTAGCAAACGGTTTCATAATTGTTGAAGCATTACCAATAGTTTTAGCTAATAGTTTTGCTCCTGACTTTTTAATTTTATATTTTAAAGCAGATTCTTTTCTATAGGTGTCATTAGTAAATAGTCTACTTACTCGGCTATTAAAGAATTCGTTACGTTGTACAAAACCGCCAAGTATTCCACCAGTTAAAACTCCAATTGCTGCAGAGCCTGCTAATTCTTTATTAGAATATAATTTTCGTATGCCTGTATTAATTTCTGTATTTTGCCTAAAGTGATTATCTAAGCCTGTCCATGCTCCTACTTCCGCACCTGTAATAGCAGCAGCCTTACCTATTTGTTTTTTTCCTTTATCTTTAAGCTTACCCTTTACTATAGCTTCTGTTCCTTTAATAACCCCCTTACTTATACCTTGTTTAGTAGCAAATGCAACTCCGCCAGTTATAGGACTTGCTAATACAGCAAGCATAGCAGTAGGGTCGGTTACTATATCAATAGTAGCGTCTTTAGTTAAGGATAAATATTGTTTAAAACTACCCATATCTGCATTGTCAAAACGCTTACGTAAGTATTTGTAGTCTTGTTTTTGTTGGTCAGTAAACTTACCACTTTCTATAGCACGTTGCATGCCTGAGAATAAGTTAAAATCTGAATCTCGTAGATATTCAAAAACATCATCTGACCTTTCACCTACAGAGGTTAAAAATCTTTCTGAAATTTCTTGAAACTCTTCGTTGTCTTCTAAGTCGTCAAGAGTATAACTACGACCTAAACGACTAGACTTAGAAGAGTTTGAATCTACTAACTTTACAAATGCCATAGTATTTTTATAAGTTCATAAAGGCTAACATTTCTGCTAACATATTATTATCATATGTTTTATAACTGTCTGCAGGAGAAATACGACTGTATGCTGCTGCTGTTCCCATTGAAGCCATCGCTTTTCTGTAGTCGCTTTTTTCTTTTTGTAAAGTTTTAAAAACTTCATTAAATGATATGCCAAAGGTTTCTTTAAACTGTTTAATTTTTATTGAGTTATTAGCAATTTTTTGTTCAGCTTGTTTATATTCTGTACCAGACATTTTAGTTTTATCTGATGATTTTAATTGATAAGTTAAAGCTAAAAGAGAGTCGTGTAGTTTATTATGATTTTCAATTAAAACTTTTTGTTCAGGAACACCTCTTTCAAGGTCTAGCTGACTATAAGTATCTTCAATTGTTTCTTCTTCCGTAGTTTTAAAAACTATTTTAGAATCATCTTGTGCTCCAATGCTTGTTTTATTTTTTGTTGCTTCTAATAGTTTATTTATTCCTGCAATCTTTTCTGCTTTAGTATCTTCGTCATACGAGTCGTTTGATTTAATAGTTAATATTAAACTTGTTGCTAATTCACTAGTTTCTGTTTGTCTATTTAAACCTTTTCTAGTACTAATAATATCTTCTAAGTACATTCCAAAATTATCATCATCAATTTCTCCTGTAATTTGTGCAATATTCCATGCGTTAGGATTAGTATCTGCGTATTTTTCTGTGCTTCCTAAAACATATTCAGTAGCTACTTGCATGGCTTTTGCAGGGTCCATGTCGTAATCAGTTTGTAAATTGTCTGAGGTTCTTAATACAGAATCTGCTATACCTGCTTGATTTTTTTCATCTGTTACCTCATCCCACTTTTCAATCATTGTATCTTCACCACTAGAAGTAACAAAATCATCTATAGTTGTTATAGCTGTTTGTAATTGAGTACTTTGATAAACTTTAGCAGGAGTTTTCTTTTCAGTAGTTGTAATTACTTCAGGAGCATTACTTCCTACAGTTTCCCAAACACCACTAGAAGTTTCACCAATAGTAATTAACGATTGAGTAGTTACTTCATTACCCTTTATAATTTTAGTATTTGTAATTATTTCTGCTTTTGTAGATTTGTATGTTTTAATTTTTTGACCTTCAGAACTTTTAGCCCAATCTAAAAACTCATCAATATTATTACCTTTAGCTCGATGTTCTGCCATAGCAGTTTTAACAGAATTAAATTTTTCTCCAAGAATACCGTTTAATCTATTATCAACTTCTTTTTGTTCTGCTGCATTTAAAGTATCACTATCGTGTGACTTAGCTACTTTTAAAAGTTTGTTACCAAAAAAACTAGCTATATTTCTAGGAGGAGCACCATCATTTTTTATTCTTTCTGCTAGTTGTGCAGATGTAAGGTCAGGTATAGCAAGTTGAGCTTGCATAGCTTTGTTCCATGCTTCAAAACGTCCTTCCCCCTTTGACCACTCTTTAGCTTTTGCTCTTATAGCATTATTAAATCCTGATATATTAACTTCTTCTCCTTTGTCTCTTTGAAGGGCTGCTCTTAAATTTTCTTCTATATCTCTTTCAAACATTTGTTGAGGAGTTAAATTTTCTGTTTTGTATAAGTCATATCTAGCTTTCCAAACTTTAGAATTTTCTAATGAAGTATTATACCAAGCACGTTCCGTTACTCTATCAGCTTCTAAAGCATCAGCTTTTTTATTAATAATAAAATTTGCACCTGTAATTGCCCAGTCTGCCATCTGCAAGCGTTTAGAAAACTTTTCTTGTTTCTTAGCTTGTTTTTCTCTGTAGTCTCTTGCTTCAGACATTTTGCCTTCAACATATGCTACATCACCTTCTATGTCGTACATTGCCATTTTTTACTCCGATTTAGCCAACAAACTTTGTGGCTCTTCTTGATTACTAGGGGCTAATAAACTAGAAGGCATTTCTAACTCTTCAATATCTTCTATAATTTCTTTAGGTAAAACTCCTGAAGGAATTTTAGACATGTCTCTGCTTTGAGCAAGACTTGCTATGTTTTTTGCTTTTTCTTCTAGTATATCATCTTCATCTTCAGGGGATAAATCATCTTCATCGTCTGAGTCTATACGATATTCAACTCCTGCTTTTTCACAAAAAGCCATTAACAAATACATTACAGGCTCAATAAGCATCATAAGTAAATCTGGATTCCACTTACCTTCTTGAAAACCTGCTTGAAGAATTTGTAAAGTTACATCAGTTATAGGTACACCTTGTCCTATACCAGTTACTAAACCTTCGTATATTTCTGGTTCTAGTAATTCTTCAGCTAAATAATTAAGAGCTTCTCTAAATTCTGTAAACTCAGGAGGCTGTTCAAAAGGACGAGATTCGTCTGGATTGTTAGCTAAAGATTGTCCGGGTATTGGTTTGCCTGCCGTTGCAATAGCATTTACACCTTCTTGATTATATTCTTCTATCATAGTTTTTACCTTTTATGAAATTCTTTGCATTAACCTTGCATATTCATCTGAGCCATCTGATAAACCTTCTTGCATGTAATTAAAGTGTGCTAGGTTTCCTGCTCCCCAAGGCGACCCTTGTTGAGTTAATGCAACATTTATTGAGTTGTACATTCCTGTTGGGTCATTGTACAATTCTTGACTTAGATTTTGAGTTGTTACATGTTGCCTTTGTACAGGGGGGTCTCCCATAATGCTTGATGCAACTTTATTTGAAATACCACTAACTGCTCCACTTGTAAGACCAGACTGTAGTGTATCTGTTACCATTTGTCCGGGGTCTGCAAAAGCATCTTTAACTCCGCCCACAACTTTTCCGGGTAAGTCTGCTAAATATTCTCCTACTGTTTGTGAAGCAGCATCATAAACAGGTGCTTTAGGTGTTGTTACACCTAACAAATCTTTTGGAGCAAAATCAACAGATGGTTTATATAAATCTGTTTCAAATTGTGCTACTTCACCTGTAAATGTTGAATCTATTCCTGAAGGAGGCATAGTAGTTGTACTTACTATTTCACTTCCACTACTAGTAACTGTTGGAGTTCCTGTAGGAGTAGTCGTACTAGTAGGTAAATCTACTGACTCAGCCGTAACTGTTGGAGTTCCTGTAACAGGACTTGAAGCAGACGTACCAAATACAGAAGCTCTGTCTGCACTTAATGTAAAGCCTTCTCCTTTAAAAAAGTTACCCACTCTATCAACACCATTACCTATAGCAGTAGTAACAGTATTATAAGCATTAACAGCCATCGAGCCTGCTTTGTGTACTGCTCCTAAAAATTTACTTACTACAGGATTTGAAGTTGCTAGATTAGTTGACCACGTAGCTATTTTACCACCTACGCCTCCAAAAAAACTACTTAAACCAGACATAGCATAAGGCATAAGGAACATCATTCCTATTTGTCCTATGACTCCTAATTTACCTATAGCAGCTCCAATTTTTCCAACTACTTTTTTAATTCCTTTCCCTATAGATTTAACAGCTTTCTTAAGCCCTTTACCTACTTTCTTTAAAAGTTTTCCCGGTTTCCAACCCATAATTAATCTCCAAATAATTTGCTAACTGAGTTAGCTATGTTATTAAAATTTGCATTCCAATTTTTTGCTGCATCGCCTTCAGCTTGTGCAGCAGCTATTGCTGCCTGTGTTCTTCTACTAGCCGAATCATTAGCAAATCTAAAATCATAATCAGCTTGGTCTCTTAATTCTTGCCACACAAATGACTGAGCAGACGAAGTTAACCCAAAAGCATTTTGTACATTTTGTTGATTAATTGCATTTGCTGCAGCAGTGTCTGCCATATTTGCTTGTCTTCTCCAAGTAACATTAGATTGCTTTACTGCTTGTTCATTTTGAGCATTCCACTGATTCCTATTAAAATCAAGTTGTGCATTAAACTGTGAAGTTTGATTTAATATAGCAGCATTGGCTTTATTAACATCAGCAGTTCTATTAGCATTTCTAGCCTCTGCTGCATTTTCAGATTGAGTATTAAACTGTTCTGATGCGTTTAGTTGAGCTACATTAAACTGTTCTACCTGAGCACCCAAACTAGCCATAAATTGATTTGTTTGATTTTCACTAGTTGCATTAAATTGTCTTGAAGCATTTGTAGCAGCCTGATTACTTAATAAGATTTGTTGGTCTTGCTGTGCCATCATCATATTAGCTTGTTGTTCATTGTTTAAATTTGACACATCCATTTGTAAAAAAGCTTGAGCATTTTGAGCTGCTATTTTTGTTCTTTGGTCAAGTGTTGCTAAATCTAATGAAGCCATAGCTGTAGCATTTTGCATAACAGCCTGTTGTTCTGCATTCATATTAGTTACGGCTGCACTTTGCATCCATTTACTATTTGCTAATTCTACTTGTTGTTCTGAATTAAATTTAGACATGTCCATGTTAGCAATCATGCCGGCATTTTGCATTGCTCTTTGTTGGTCAACACTAAGTTGAGCTACGCCCATTGCTTGAGCTAACTCAGCATTTTTAATGTTAAGTTGCATTTGAGCATTTAAGTTTGCTAGTTCTGTTTGTTGTGCTGCAGAAAGATTTTCAGAACCTGCTTGATTCTGTGCTGAAAGATTTGCTAGTCTCATCTGTTGGTCATTAGATAAGTTAGCTTTAAGCATGTCTTGTTTTAAAGAAGCATTTTTAGAAAGAAACTCAGCAGCTACTTGCATTTCTGCCATACGTTCTTGATTTACTGCAGACTGATTAGCTCCTTCAACACTTGCTTCTATTTGAAGCTCTGCCATATCTAGTTGTTGCTCATTACCAAGATTTTGCATATTAGCTTGTTGTTGGTTTTGAGAGTTAGTTATAGCAGCCTGTTGTTGATTTTGTAAATTTTGTGTTCTTGTTTGTTGCTGTTGGTCGGCAGTAGCCATAACTGCTTGTTGACTAAATTGACTTTGCAGTGTTCTCATCTGTTGAGACATCTGTGCAGTTTGACTAGCAGCACCTTGTCTGTTTGCTAGGTTTTGTAATCTTAGTTGTTGTTCTTGTGTGGCTTCTTGTAAATTAGCCTGTTGTTCATTACTTAAATTTTGAGCAGCTCTTTGTTGTAAAGCTTGTGCATTGCTTTGTGCCATTGGCATAGCACTTTGAATAATAGAGTTAAATAAAGCATCTCTACCTACTGTAGAAACATTAAGTCCTCTTTGTGCCATTCCTTGATTAACAGCATCTACTGCAGGTTTAGCCCATAAAGGAATAGTTCCATTTTCCATTCCGCCCAATAAACTTTCCATCTGTGAAGATACTAAAGCCTCTGTAGGTAAAGCAGCAACAGCAGCTTGTACTTCTACATCTTCATTAGCTATTTGAGCTGTCATAGTTGCAGGGTCTTCTACAATAGCAGCAGCAATATTTTCTGGTATAGCAGCCGTTTGTGCAAGCATAGTTGCTGCAGCACCTTGAGCAGCAGTTCCTTTTACAGCTCTTTGTTGAGCAGCTTCATATCCAACACTATTAATAATTTGTGTTATATCTCCGCTTGCTGATTCTCCTGTAATTGCTTCTCTTGATTGTTGCTCTGCCTGAGAACTTTCAGATATTTGTGCTCCTATTCCAGTAACTTCTGGTACAAAAGCTCCTGATGAAATTATTGCGTCTACGTTTTTAGCTTTAGAAGCATTTACAATTTGTTGAGTAATTTTAGCTTCTTCAGCAGGACCAGAAAGAGTTCTAATCTCATCTAGTTTAGCTATAGATTCTTCAGAAAGATTTCCTTTAGCTGCTGTAACTTCTGGAGAATCTTTAATTAAAGACGCATCCATAGTTGCAGTACTAATTTTTTCTGGAGCTGCTGCAACTTCAGCTTGCATTGTAGAAACTTTTTCATCAGGAGTAGTGTCAACCTTTGTACCAACTACATCTGTAGGGTCACTCATTTCAACATTTTCTGATGTAGTTTCTGTTCTATCTATTGTTTCAGCAGTTCCTTTTGGTAAAGTATCAGGAAGAACTCCTGCAGCAATGTCTTCTACTCCACGACCAGTTTCTAATATTCTTTTTCTTCTTTCAGTGTCCGCTAGTTCTTGGTCAGAAGGAGGAGTTACTACACCTGTGCCACCACCGCCACCGCCTGCGCCACCGCCTGCGCCACCGCCTCCGCCTCGACCACCACCAGTGTTGCTTCCACCGTTTTCTTCTGTGTAGTCTTTATTAGGGTCATATTCAAAGTCAACCTCAAAGTCACCACCACCCGGATAAAGTTTTACACGACCACCTGTTCGATAGTCGGCACGGTTTCCCATATAATGTTTTTTTCTTTTACTACTTTTATTTTTCTTTATCATTATTTAACCTCGAATAACTTGTCCAGTTTTTCTTCAATTTTGTCTAACGTATCAAAAACTCTGTCCATGTTGACCGAGAGTTCTTTTTTTGTTACGTATTCTTTTGCCATCTCTTCTCTTGTTTTATTTAAAAGTATGTCAAGCCTTTTATTTTCTGATGTGTTTGCACGGATGCTGTAAAGTATAGGGGCTACAACAAGTGTTAAAAATATATTCCATAATAAATATCCTGAAAGCTCCATGTTACTTTATCCTTAGTTTGCTGCTATGTAATCTGTACCAGTGGTAACGGCTGCAACGTGCGTAGTTTTTAAATTACTTGCTGCTCCTGCTACGTTTGGCGTATTGTCACTTGCATTTTCAGCATCTGGTGCGTAAAGCAAGATAGTTGAAAGATGATCAACATTACGTTGTACCACTACATTTATATCTGCTTGAGACATAGTTGTGTCTGCTTCTGCTGTTCCACCAACATGAGTTGATTTTTTGCCATTAGTATTAACGTCATTTATTACAGTTACGCTATCGGCTGCTGTTGCTAGGCATTCTGTTACTGTTTGTGCCATTTTTTACTCCTTATTATTAAGTTTAGTTTCTAATTCTTCCACTTTTGCGGAAAGTTCTTGTATTGCTTTGGTTAATACAGGAATTAACTTTCCTTGTTTAACTTCAAGTCTTTCTGGGTTTTCTTCGTACACTAAATCTAATATTTCATTACTGTCGTCTTCCATAGCTTCTTGTAATTCTTGGGAAATAAAACCAATTCTAGTCTTACCATTGTGTACACTTTCTAAATCTCCTTTACTTAAATTTCGTCTATCCCAAGTAAATTGTACTGGTCTAATTTTATTGATAAATTCTAAACCATAAGAAGAATCTATAATGTCTTTTTTATCTCTTCTGTCTGATAAAGCAGCGATAGAAGTATCTGCACACCTTAAAGCACTAACGCTAGAATTTCCTAAAGTAAATTCGTTAGAGGCATCTACTGCTGTTGGGTCTGCTTCATAACCGAGAGAAGTATTATTACTACCAGTTGTAGTAACATTTCCTGCTTGATAACCAACTCCTGTGTTATTAGCTCCTGTCGAGACTGCTGTTAAAGCTTGAAAACCCACAGCCGTATTGTTGGATGATGTACTAGTAGTTAAAGCAGTATATCCAACGGCTGTGTTACTTGCACCTTCCGCGTTTGTACCTAAAGCTATATAACCAACGGCTGTGTTATCTCCTCCTGTCGAATTTGCTGCTAAAGCACTTCTACCAACTGCTGTATTATTAGCTCCTGTCGAATTTGTTGTTAAAGCAATCCAACCAACTGCTGTATTATTACCTGCTTCGGTGTTCCCTGCTAAAGCATTTGTACCTATACCAACATTACCTGCACCTGTGGTGTTTGCTGTTAAAGAATTATGACCTAATGCTGTGTTGTTAGACGCTGTAGTATTAGCATCTAAAGACCAATTTCCCACTGCTGTGTTGTATGTTCCAGAGGTGTTTGCTCCTAAAGCAGCACCACCTACTGCTACATTTTCTCCTGCTGTGGCTATATCTAATGCTTGCCAACCAATAGCAGTAGTATCATTTGTTGTTACAACAGAAGAGCCTGCTTCAAACCCTATTGCTGTACTTCTTATACCTGTCGTATTAGCGTCTAAAGCACTTCTGCCCATAGCTACGTTTGAATGTCCTGTGGTGTTAACTAACATAGCATTTACACCAAAAGCAGTGTTATCACCTGCTGTGGTATTAGCTTTTAGGGCATTTAGTCCTCCAGCAGCATTATAGCTGCCAGTGGTGTTGTTTTCCATAGCTGATTTACCAAGAGCAGTGTTAGCTTCACCCGTGGTATTTGTTGATAAAGCATCTTTACCAATTGCTGTGCCTTCGGTTGCTGTGGTACTAGCGTCTAAAGCATAAGTACCAACTGCGGTGTTTTGAGTTCCTGTGGTATTTGCTACTAAAGAGTTATAACCTACTGCTACATTAAAACTTGCGGTTGTATTTGCACTTAAAGCATTTCTTCCAACTGCTGTATTATGAGCACCTGTAGTATTGGGGTACATAGCATTATAGCCGATAGCAGTATTACCATCTGCTGTAGTGGTTGAACCAACAGCGTGTACACCAACCCCTACGTTATAGTCTCCTGTGGTTATAGCATCCCCTGCTAAACCACCAACAATTGTGTTTTGAGCACCTGTAGTTATTGCAGCACCTGCGGTGTAACCTATAGCTGTATTGTAATCTGCTGTTGTGTTTGAAGACAGGGCATTATAACCATTAGCAGTGTTGTAATCTCCTGTTGTGTTAGATTGTAAAGAACCTCTACCTATAGCAGAGTTACGCGTACCTGTGGTATTTGTTGTTAAAGAGTTATAACCAACGGCTGTATTATTAGATGCTGTTGTGTTTGCGTCTAAAGCTGCAAAACCAACTGCGACATTATTATCACCAGTAGTAAGTGCTGCAAAGACA
>Ga0209337_1002993_pt1 | contig 11976 bp, 12 predicted proteins | sample LinPmetageLP53_FD_184044 | JGI IMG/M metagenome (GOLD analysis project Ga0209337, IMG submission 184044) | Marine viral communities from the Pacific Ocean - LP-53 (SPAdes) (version 2) | ecosystem: Environmental > Aquatic > Marine > Oceanic | place: Pacific Ocean | collected 2010-02-08 | reverse complement strand
CATTTGTTAGACGTGAGAGTTATAAACTAGATTACATAGGTGAAGTAGAACTTGGCGATAGAAAGAACGAAAATCCTTATGATACATTTAAAGAATTTTATCAAAAAGATTATCAACAGTTTATAGAATACAATATTCAAGATGTAGAACTTGTAGATAAACTAGAGGATAAGATGAAGTTGATTGAATTACATTTAACTATGGCCTATGAAGCAAAAGTTAATTATCAAGATTGTTTCGGACAGGTACGTATGTGGGATACTATCATATTCAATCATCTAAAATCTAAAAATATTGTTGCACCTGCTGTTGTAGAATCTAAACAATCAAGAAGTTATGAAGGTGCTTATGTGAAAAATCCTGTTGTAGGTTTTCACGATTGGATTGTAAGTTTTGATTTAAATAGTTTGTATCCACATTTAATTATGCAATACAATATATCTCCTGAAACTATGGTTGGCTACGATCCTAATCGTGTCAATGTAGAAAATATGCTAAATCAAAAATCTGATTTATCTGACCTAGATACAAGAACTATCACTCCCAATGGTGCTTTATTTAGGACAGATAAGCAGGGTTTTCTTCCTGAACTTATGGATAAACTATACAAAGAACGTGTCATATATAAAAACAAAATGACAAAAGCAAAAGCATTGTATCAAGAAACTGGTGATGAAAGACTAAAGAATGAGATATCTTCAAACTATAATATTCAACTTGCAAGAAAGATTGCTTTGAATAGTGCTTATGGTGCTATTGGTAATCAATACTTTAGATATTATGATGTAAGACACGCTGAAGGTATTACTATGGCTGGTCAATTAACTATCAGATGGATTGAACGTGATGTGAATAATTATTTAAATACTTTATTAAAAACAAAAGATGTGGTTTATGTAGTTGCTTCTGATACAGATTCAATTTATATTAAATTAGGTACTGTTGTTAGTAAAATATTTAAAGATAATACAGATAATAAAAAGATTGTAAAAGTGTTAGATAAGTTTTGTAATGAAAAACTACAATCGGTTATCAATTCAAGTTTTGCTAAACTGGCAAAGTATGTTAATGCTTACGATCAAAAAATGATTATGAAACGAGAAGTAATTGCTAATAAAGGTATATGGACTGCTAAGAAAAGATATATCTTAAATGTATTTAATGAGGACGGTGTTGATTTGAAAGACCCTAAACTAAAGATTATGGGTATTGAAGCAGTTAAATCTTCAACGCCTGCACCTTGTCGTGCAAAAATAAGAGAAGCATTAAAAGTTATTATGAATAAAGATGAGCCTTCATTGATTAATTTTATAGAAGACTTTAGAGTGCATTTTAAGAAGTTGCCAGCAGAACAAATTGCTTATCCTAGAAGTTGTAATAATTTAAAAAAGTATAGTTCCACAAAAGATATATATCAAAAATCTACACCAATTCACGTAAGAGGTGCTTTACTTTATAATAATTTATTGAAGAAACATAATTTGAAAAAATATGAAACTATACAAGACGGTGATAAGGTTAAGTTTATTTCATTAAAAGAACCTAATACTTTAAGAGAAAATGTCATATCATTTTCAACTAAACTGCCAAAAGAATTTAAACTACACCAATATATTGATTATGATGATATGTTTACCAAATCGTTTTTAGAACCATTAAGATTTATAGTAAAAGCAATCAATTGGAACTTTGAAAGAAAAACAAATTTAGATGAGTTTTTTGGTTAACTGCTTGACCTATCATTTAGATTATGATATAATATAATAAATAAAAATGATATGCTTATAAAAAGGTATCATATTAAAAAGGAGAAATAATACAATGAGTAAAATAATAGGAATTGATCTAGGTACAACAAATTCGTGTGTAGCCGTAATGCAAGGATCACAAACAAAAGTAATAGAAAATGCTGAAGGAACAAGAACAACACCATCTGTTGTTGCTTTTAGTGATGAAACACTAATAGGTATGCCTGCAAAAAGACAAGCAGTAACTAATCCAGAAAACACTATCTATGCAGTTAAGAGATTAATCGGAAGAAAATTTGATGGTGCTGCTGTACAAAAAGATTCAAAAAACACACCATATACAATTTTAAAAGCAAACAACGGAGACGCTTGGATACAAGCAAAAAGTAAACAATATTCACCATCACAAATCTCAGCTTTCATTTTACAAAAAATGAAAGAAACAGCAGAAAAATATTTAGGTGAAACAGTTACTAAAGCTGTAATTACAGTACCTGCTTATTTTAATGATTCACAAAGACAAGCAACTAAAGATGCAGGTAAAATTGCAGGACTTGAAGTTGAACGTATAGTAAACGAACCAACAGCAGCTGCATTGGCATATGGTTTAGATAAAAAGAAATCAGGCAAAATAGCAGTTTATGATTTAGGTGGTGGTACATTTGATGTATCAATTCTTGAAATTGGTGATGGCGTATTTGAAGTTAAATCTACAAATGGTGATACTTCACTAGGTGGTGAAGATTTTGATAATGTTATTATTGAACATATACTAACAATATTTAAAAAAGATACTGGTATGGATTTAAAATCAGATAATCTAGCACTTCAAAGAATTAAAGAAGCTGCTGAGAAAGCAAAGTGCGAATTATCATCTACAGTAGAAACAGATATTAATATACCTTTCATTACAGCAGATAATACAGGTCCAAAACATATTAATATTAAATTAAATAGAGCAAAATTTGAAGGTCTAATAGAACATTTAATTAAGAGATCATTAAAACCTTGTGAAACTGCTTTAAAAGATTCAGGTTTTAGTAAAGAAGACATAGACGAAGTTATCCTTGTAGGAGGTATGACTCGTATGCCAAAAGTAAAAGAACAAGTTGAAAAGTTTTTTGGTAAGAAACCTCACGAAGGAGTTAATCCAGATGAAGTTGTAGCAATAGGTGCTGCAATTCAAGGTGGTGTATTACAAGGTGATGTTAAAGATGTATTACTATTAGATGTAACACCTTTATCACTTGGTATAGAAACACTAGGTGGAGTTGCTACAAAACTTATTGAAAAGAATACAACAATACCTACAAAGAAAAGTCAAGTTTTTTCTACTGCTGAAGACAATCAACGTGCAGTTAATATTAATGTAACCCAAGGAGAAAGACTTCGTGCAAAAGATAATAAAGCATTAGGTAATTTTATGCTTGATGGCATACCACCTTCATCAAAAGGTGTACCTCAAATTGAAGTGACATTTGATATTGACGTAAATGGTATTTTAAGTGTATCTGCTAAAGACAATGGCACAGGTAAAGAACAAAAAATAACTATAAAAGCTTCTGGTGGATTATCAGAAAGTCAAATAGCTCAAATGGTTCAAGATGCTGAGGCAAACAAAGAAACTGACGAAAAATTTAAAGAAGGTATGGAAGTAAGAAATCATGCTGACACTTTAATTGGTGGAATGACAACATCTGTTAAAGAACATGGTGACAAAGTTACACCAGAAGAAAAAGCTAAAGTAGAAACTGATATCAAAAATCTTGAAGAAGCAATTAAAGGTGATGATATTGAGGATATTAAAAACAAATCTAAAGCTTTAGAAGAATCAGCAAAGAAACTAGGTGACGCAGCTTATAAAGAATATCAAAAAGAACAGGCCGCAGAACAGGCAAAACAAAAAGCAAATGGTTCAACTGAAACTAAAAAAGAAGAAACTACAAAAAATGATAATGTAGTTGACGCTGATTTTGAAGACGTAACAGAAGATAAAAAAGATTAGTATATAAAATAAAAATTATGTCTTATTTAAATGCAAACATTCCTTTACAGTATGCACAAATAAAAAAAGAATATCTTTACGATCTTAAAAAATGTCATGGTGAAGTTGAAGATTGTATTATCTTTGGCATATCATCACTTACTGGACGTGCTATTTTATTTCATGCGATTATGGAAAATGGTGCAGTTTTTTATAGACTACCTATTACAGCATTTATTCAACGTGGCTTTAAACCTAAAGATGTTCCTATTCAAAGACTAGATGAACTTGAACTATGGAATTCTTTTTCTTTTTATCCTGCCATTACTCGTTGGGATCTTTTAAGTTCATCATCAGGCAAATTCATAGGTAAAGATAAGAAATGGTATCATGGCAAATATCTTTTCACAGTTGATTGGGCTCATCCAGATGCTAATATCCTAAATTCAGATCACTCAGAAATTCCTCATGAACATAAATGTGCCCACATAATTGCTTTAGACAATGGCAACTATGCGGCTCAGCCAAACAACAGATGTATATGGGACCTACCTTCATTTACAGTTAAGAATAATACTCCTGATTGGAAAGTACAAACTAGTGAATGGAATGTAGAAGATTCAGGACAATGGAAAACAGAAGATACGGATAACTTCTTCTATGAAATCGAAGAAAAGAAATCCAATGATTAAAAATTACAATCGCAATAATACACTATATAGCCGTCTATTAGCCGCCGCTGGGGAAGATAAGCTACCTGTGTTAGATAATAAGACGTTTGAATCAATGAACGCAGAATATGGCAAGGAGGAGATGAGAAAAAATCTTGCCGATTATATTGCAACTGAACGACCTGTATTTCCTTTAAAAGAAATATCAGAAGAAGATATGAAAATATCTTTTAATAATTTAAAAAACTTTGATACTAACTCCATTTGTATACCTAAAGAACAAGTTGATAAGGAAGTTTTTGAGAAGTATGATGATTATGAGTATAGTTATGAGAAGTATGGGCTAGGTTTAATTAATGGACCAAGTACTTTTAATAATGTATCAAATTTCTTTATGCAAGATTTAAGATTAGAATGTGGCAGTTATGGATTTAGAGCACCTAAAGAAGTATGGGAAAATGGTGACGCATATGCTATATGGAAATGTTTAGGTCCTATATGGCGTGGTATTAATGATGTTCAAAACAAAACTATTACAGAAGTTGATGGCACTATAACACAAAAATTAGTTGGTGGCGAGTTAAGTTCTAAAAGTTATATGGGTGCTTTCAGACTAGGCACATATATTGCAACTCAATTTAAACCTGTTGTTGCAAAAGCAATATATCAGATGACTAATGCTAAAAGAGTATTAGATACGAGTTGTGGTTGGGGTGATAGACTTGCAGGTTTCTTTGCTTCAGATGCTGAAGAATATTATGGTTGTGATCCTAATCCAAATACTTATGCTAGATATACAGAACAGATATCAAAATATAATAAATTATTATCTAAACCTAAAATAGTAAAGATATGGAGATGTGGTGCTGAAAATTTACCATATCATAAGTTACCACCAATAGATGTAGCATTTACTTCTCCACCTTATTTTTCTACAGAAGAATATAACAAAGGTGGTGAGTTTCAAGAAGATCAATCATGGTCTAAATTTAATGAGTATGAAAAATGGCGTGATAATTTCTATTTACCAGTTGCAGAAAAGTCAATGGCAATATCAAGATTTTTATTTGTTAATATAATGGATCCTAAAATCAAAAATACTAGATATAGATCAAGTGATGAATTAGTTAATAGATTAAAAGATAAGTTTCTAGGTCAGATCGGTATGAGGATTATGCAAAGACCTAAATCGGACAAACTATTTGCAGATGCTAAAGCAAAAGCAGACTTTATGAATAAAATGTTTATAGAGAATGTTTGGTGTTTTGGTGATAAAAATTTTGATTTATTTCAAAATTCCAGAAAAGGAAATTTAGATGAATTTTTTGGTTAACTGCTTGACAATTATAAATAGATGTAGTATAATGATAATAAAAACAATTGAGGATAATAATGAGTAATTTTCTAAAAGATATAATTAAAGAAACTGGTAATGAGTATGCTAGTTTAGTATCAGACGGTGCTTCAGGTGACGTAGATTCGTTTATAGATACAGGTTCATATATATTCAATGCCCTATTAAGCGGAAGTATTAATAAAGGACTTCCATCAAATAAAATAACAGCAATCGCAGGTGAAAGTGCTACAGGTAAAACTTTCTTTGTATTAGGAATGTGTAAAAACTTTCTTGATAAGAATCCTGATGGTGGAGTTGTATTCTTTGAATCAGAATCAGCTATCACAAAAGATATTATAGAAGAAAGAGGAATAGATAGTAGTCGTATGGTTATCATGCCTGTCACTACTGTTCAAGAATTTAGACATCAATCTTTAACTGTATTAGAAAAATATACACAACAAGATCCTTCAGAAAGAAAACCATTATTACTTGTATTAGATAGTCTAGGTATGTTATCTACTACAAAAGAAATAGCAGACACAGCAGAAGGAAAAGAAACAAAAGATATGACAAGGGCTCAACTTGTAAAAGCAGTCTTTAGAGTATTAACTTTAAAATTAAGTAAGGCTAAACTACCTTTAATTATTACCAATCACACATATGACGTAATCGGATCAATGTTCCCACAAAAAGAAATGGGTGGCGGGTCTGGTTTAAAATATGCTGCCAGTTCAATTATATATCTTTCTAAAAGAAAAGAGAAAGATGGTACAGAAATAATTGGCAATATAATTCATTGTAAAAATTACAAATCAAGATTAACTAAAGAAAACAAAGTTGTAGATGTTAGATTAACCTATGACAAAGGTTTAGATAGATATTATGGTCTATTAGACTTGGCTTTAAAACACGATATATTTAAACAAGTTTCTACTAGAATTGTATTACCTGACGGAACAAAAACTTTTGGTAAGACAATTAATAATGACCCGACAAAATACTTCACTAAAGAAATACTAAAAAAATTAGATGAGGTAAGTAGTAAAGAGTTTAAATATGGAGATGGATTTGAGGCCGATACCACAACCCCACAAGACGACTAGCCCTAAACATAGGGAAGACTATGTGTTTGTAGAGAAACCTGGACAGGACTTTACAGCATTAAAGTTAATTAGTGGTCCATTTTCATCAATAGTTTATAAGTATGGTGCTGTAGGTTTCAGACCTGAGTCTGAAAAAAGAGCTGATGGCACTTTACCTATGCAATTTGACTATACTGTTATAGAAAACAAGATAGAAGCAGATTGTGATAGTCAAGAATTTATTAACCATGTCGGCGACATACTAGTTGTGTTGCTTGATGAAAAACTGAAAGAAAAAAAGGCTGATGGAAAGAATTGAACGAACAGCATTAAGTAATTTAATTCATAACGAAGATTACTGTAGAAAAGTTTTACCTTTTATCAAAGAAGAATACTTTGTAGATAGACTTGAACAATTATTGTTTTCAGAAATAAACAAATTTGTTATCAAGTATAATAGTCTTCCAACAAAAGAAGCTTTATCAATTGAAATTAATGGTAGTAAAAATATTAATGAAGATGAATATAAAAAGATAACAGATATCTTAGCTGTATTAAATAAAGAACCTGTCAATCAAGAATGGTTAGTTGAAACAACAGAAAAGTTTTGTAAAGAACGTGCTATACATAATGCAATACTTGGCGGTATTCAAATACTAGATGGTAAAGATAAAGAACATACTCCAGAGTATCTACCAGAGATGTTATCAAATGCTTTATCAGTTTCATTTGACCAAAAAATTGGGCATGATTATCTAAAAGATTCACAAGAAAGATACGACTTTTATAAAAAGAAAGAAGAAAGATTAGAATTAGATTTAGAGTTCTTTAACAAAATTACAAGAGGTGGTATACCAAGTAAGACTTTGAATATTTGTCTTGCAGGTACAGGTGTTGGTAAGACAATGTTTATGACCCACCTTGCATCATCTATATTATTACAAGGTAAAAATGTATTATATGTTACTATGGAGATGGCAGAAGAAAGAATTGCTGAAAGAATAGATGCTAACTTATTAAATGTTGGTATGAGTGATCTTGAAGAATTGCCATATACAATGTATGAAACAAAAATAAATAAATTACAAAGCAAAACTGTAGGTACGTTAATCATTAAAGAATATCCTACTGCTTCTGCTCACACAGGACATTTTAAAAATTTATTAAGTGAATTGGCAATGAAGAAATCATTTAAACCAGACATTATATTTATTGATTATTTAAATATATGTGCTAGTTCAAGATTTAAAGCAGGTGCAAATGTTAATTCATATACTTACATCAAAGCAATTGCAGAAGAATTAAGAGGTCTTGCCGTTGAGCATGATCTACCTATCTTCTCTGCTACTCAAACTACAAGAGGTGGTTTTGTAAGTAGTGATGTGGGATTAGAAGATACATCTGAAAGTTTTGGTTTGCCTGCAACGGCTGACTTTATGTTTGCTTTAATATCAAGTGAAGAATTAGAAGAAAAGAATCAGATAATGGTTAAACAATTAAAGAATAGATATAATGATCCAACAATCAATAGAAAATTTATTATTGGTGTTGATAGATCAAAGATGAAGTTCTATGATGTAGAACAAACAGCACAAACAGATTTAGTTGAAAGTGGTCAAACACCTACAACTGATAATAAATTCGGGAAAAAACTAGGTCAATTCTCGGACTTTAAAATATAAGACCTAAATTAAAAAGGAAAAATAATGGCTCAAGGAAAAGTAAAATGGTTTGACGCAAAAAAAGGATTCGGATTTATTACACCAGACGATGGTGGTAAAGACGCATTTCTTCATGTGTCAGCTTTAGAAGCTGCAGGTATACCGTCAATTAAAGATGGTCAAGCAGTTACATATGAACTAACAGAACAGCGTGGAAAAGATGCTGCTGCTGATATTGCATTAATATAAGGAGGACATATGGCAATAACTATAGACGAAAAGCAATATGACGATACCAAACTAGACGAGAAAACTAAGAACGCTGTTGTTCAAGTTCAACAAGGTCAAGCTAGGTTAAGACAATTGCAAGGTGAGTTTGATAATGTAAAAATTATCGTTGCTCATTACAGTAAATATCTAAAAGATAATTTATCTGAAGATGCTCTAGTAAAAGCAGACGATAAGCCTGCTGATAAACCAGTAGAACAACCTAAAGTATAGTATGTTTAAGAAAGTTAGTAAAAATAAAGTTAGAAAAAAAAGATTTAGTTTTAAAAGAAAAACTAAAAATGGTGCAACAACACTTCACCCAGGCGATAGAAGGCCTGCGGAGGATATTTCTAAAAATAAAATGTTTTATGAAAAGAAGTTGAGTAAGTATAAAGGACAAATGCGTTGGTTGGTTATTGAAAGACCGAGCGGTAGTATTATTCTTATTACTCATTTTGAAGATAAAGCAAAAGAACTAACTGACTTTCAAAACAAAAACAAACAATGGGTACCACAAGGTGGTATACCTAATTTTTTAACGTTAGGAAAAATATGATTAGAAGTGAAGAACAAAGTAAACGCTTTACCGAAATACTTACTACGATAAAAAAATTACATGACGATAAACGCCATGACTATGCAGACACGGATGATATATTTGCTAATTTTAGACTATCTAATTTAGCAGGTATATCTCCTTGGAAAGGTTCTGTTATTCGTATGGGAGATAAATATGCTCGTATCAGTAATTTTATTAAAAAAGGTGATTTTAAATTTAAAGAAGAAAGTATTAAAGATACATTAATGGATATGGCTATATATAGTTTAATAACTATTGTATTGTATGAAGAAGAAATGTTTAATACACATATAAAACAATTTGAAGAAAATATGAAACCAAAAGATAATAAGGAGATATAATATGCCGAGTGAAGCTTTAAAAGGATTACAATCAAAAAATTTTACATCACAAATTCAATCATCTTGTGGTACAATACCAGCAGAAGATATAAAAAAATATTATGATATTGCTATAGCAATGGATTGGGGTGAACAAACTTACATACCACTTGGTGGTAACGATACTCAAAAATTTGTTTATAAGATAGAACAACCTTGGGTGCAAGAGATTTGGGATAAAGTAAATCCTGGTTGTGTATTATTAAAACACTATCTTAATGGTCGTGGTAAAAATCAATCAGAAAGCATTGATGCTGGAATTAAAGAAGGAGAATATAGTATAATCGTATATCTAACACCTGATATGAAACCAGGAGATGGTGGCACACTTGAATTTTGGACACCTAATCTTACAGACGAAATGAGAGCAGCTGCTTGGGGTACACCATGGGGATTAGATGGTGAAGCAGGTAAAGATATTTTAAGATCATACTCTCCAGAAGCAGGTCGTGTTGTAGTATTTGACTCTAGGATACCTCACGTTCAAAGGTCAGTTGAAACAGATAAGTTTAGTATATCATTAGTATTCAAAGGTTCCATAGGTGAACCAAAAGGTTTAGGTGCTAAACCAATAATAATGTAATTAATTGGGGGTGTAGCTCAGTTGGTTAGAGCGCCTGCCTGTCACGCAGGAGGCCGTGGGTTCGAGTCCCATCACTCCCGCCACATATAAATAGTTGTATGGGAAAAAAAGATAAAACATCATTAGCAGAAAGCGCTCAAGCATTATTTTGCTCATTAGCAGATTACCTAGGTTCTGCTGAGTCAGGTAAAAGATTAAATCTAAATCTTTTTCCAACATTTAAAGATTTTTTAGCATTTTCACAGAATAAAAAAGATTTAGTGATAGCATTAGGAAAAAAGAAAAGAGTAAATGTTGATGCTGATATTAAAGATGTTTATCAATTTTTAGATAAAAAAAATGGTTGGTATGAATCTTCAGTTATAATAGCAAACAAACTAGTTCAAGAATTAAAAGATATAGATCCACAATATAACATTGCTTCAGAAGACTTTGATTATTTCTATCTTCGAGGTAAAGTTGGAGTAATGAAAGACATTGGAGAATTATGGAACATAGCAAGTAAATCTGAAACCACAAAAATACAAGTAAAAGAAATACCAACATTTATTGGTTTTAAAGATGTCAATAAATGGAATCCTGCAGACATATATCTTGCTAACAAAGATGGTGAAACCGCAATTTCAAAAGAATTATTAGAAGCAAAAAAAGATATAAAAACTTATAGTTTTGATTTTCTAAATGAAAAGATAAAAGATTTAATGGATAAAGGTGCTTTATTACCATTATCATTGAAAAAAACCTCAAAAAGTGCTAAATTAGTTCCAGTTAATTTTTCAGAAGCCGATAGAAACCAAGTTTTAAAACAGGTAAAGTTTGTTAAAACAACTGATTGGCAACCTTATAAAATGTTAGGTGAAACGAGAGAAGCTTCTTTTGATAATTTAAGAGATGGTAAAGGAAAGACTAAAACAAGGGACATTCAAATTAAGTTAACTGCCGAAGGAAAACCAGGATTGATTAAAATAAGACACGATCCTTCTGGAGAGGGTAACACTGGAAGATTGGTAATTGAATTAGTAATGAGTGATGAACCTGCAAAAGCAGGATCAATAGCCTCCGAGAAAGCACTTTTTGATTTATGGAAAACCATTGATAGTGCGGCAGCTAAATCTTTTCTTGACGCATTCAATAAAAGTAATACAAAATTTGTTGAATTAAAAAAAGAACTTCTTAAAAATAAAGTACAATATAGAAAAGTAATGAATAAATCAGGAGGCGACAAAACTAAATATGACCATTATCTCGCAATCGCAAGTGCTACAAGTATTATTAATGCAATAATGCCAATTATAAAAAAATGGTTTAACGCAAATACAAAAGGTGGTGAAAAAAGTAAAACTAATAAATTCCTTAGACTATTGTTTCAAATTGCAACATCAAGAAGTCCTATGTCTTCTAGGTTTGTTATTGCTAAGTCGTCATAATATCACTTGATTTCCTATTCAAAGTGTGATATAATATAAATAATAGTACAATATTAAATGGAGAAAGTGCATAATGCAAGGGTTTAAACAAGTCTTATTAGAAGATAGAAATACACACCTTGAACATTTAGAAGACGAGATTATTAATAATGGGACAAGCGGTGCAAAAACTTCGATTGAGTTTTTAAAGTCTATCAAAAAAATGCTTCAGGGAGGTAAGGGAGGTTCAACTGTTTCAGTAAAATGGGATG
>Ga0209337_1002992_pt1 | contig 11979 bp, 14 predicted proteins | sample LinPmetageLP53_FD_184044 | JGI IMG/M metagenome (GOLD analysis project Ga0209337, IMG submission 184044) | Marine viral communities from the Pacific Ocean - LP-53 (SPAdes) (version 2) | ecosystem: Environmental > Aquatic > Marine > Oceanic | place: Pacific Ocean | collected 2010-02-08 | reverse complement strand
CCTCACTTTTTCTCATTGCGAAAAACTATCGTAACATTGTGAATATTTGATTATCGCAAACAGTAAAAACCCCCAGCACGCTTTCACATGCTAGGGGTTTGAATTATGCCGCTATCTTTGTTTCCTCTTTTATTGAGCGCTTGGCTAATGCCGCAATAGCAAGACCTTGCGCTTCATGTGACTTTAACAAGGCTTCCAAGAGCTTGTCGCTTGCGCTCTCGGTTTTGGTAATCGTCTCGCTAGTCTTATCGATTTTGACGTTCAAGGCATCGCCTTTAGGCTTTAGAGCCATTGCCAGCAATTTGGTGCTGGTCAATTCATTGGCGGTGAAGGCTTCTAAGATGTTCGACGCGGTGCGCTCTTGTTTGGCGTTAGCGTCAAAGTGGCCATTAATAAAGTCCCAGAATTTCTTAGCCTTCATGACTGCTCGAACACGCTTCACAGTGGAGGTGGAGACCTTGGCGGTTTCCATTGCCGCAGCTTGATCTTTCGCGACCTTGCTATTGTTTTTATAGAAGGCTTTGAAGAAATCAGCTTGCAAAGTGTTTCGCGTTTTAGCGTCTGCTAATTCGCAATACGTGTTACTGGCGATAAGAGCGATTGCATGAAGCGCCAAGTTCTCCTTAGCGCTAGTGGCTTTCGCTTCCATTCCACTGATAACTTCGCAAGAGGCGTTAAGCGTGTAAATTTTGTTTTCGATTGTCATCGTATTAAATCCTAATTTTGAAATGTGCCGTTAGTTTCTCTCACTGCGAAAAAGTACTTCGCAGAAAAAGCGCATGGGGCGTGGCACGTAAGCCTCATGGCTTCGCGGTAATCAAATATTCACAATGTCAAAGAACGTAGTAACTTGGAGCGGTTTATAGCCTATAAAGAAGAAGCACGTCACTGCGACACATTGACGCAGGGTTAAGTCATTGATATCATTGGATAATGTCCTGCACATTGGAATCATTCTAAACTCGAATAAGGGATGGAATAGGGCTATTTTAACACTTTTGACGATACTCTCAGCTCATGCAGGATAATTAAAGTATAATGATATCAATAACTTATGAGATAGATTAGAACTATTGATGATTAAGCTGTAACATATTGATTTTATTGTGAGAAATAATCATCATTAGAGCCTGGAAGTAATGGGAAAAACGGCAGTAAACAAGGATAAAGTAACAACAAGTAGATAAAGGGGACGATTTACTTAGCGAATACTTCCACAAGACTATTGAATACTTGAAAATTAGGGCTGGACAAGTAAATCAATAGTGTTTTGTAAGGTATCTGTTAATCTGGAATGATTCTAGTAGTCGTTATTAATTGATAGTGCGCCCAAAAATTTGCACCCGCCCGCGCATATATATATATATGATACTGACATAAAATTATTAAAAATATAAGGGGGTTGACATAGAGAATAAATCCCTGTATAATAGACTATAGAGAAAGACATTAACTAAAATGTTCCTTTGTAACACTATTAGTACTTTCTTTTGTTTTTATCTTTACCTCTTAGGAATAAAATGGAACTAGAAACTACAGATAATACTATAGATAACTATATTAACTTATCAAACCTATTAAAAACTAGAGTAAACATAGAAGCAAAAGATGATTTTCTTACTTTTGTTAAACTCATAGCTCCTACACTTGTTTCTGATTGGAAAATGGGTAAGCATATAGAAGTAATATCTAATAAATTAGATGATTTAGAGAATGGTCATATAAAAAGACTAATGGTTTTCCTACCTCCACGTTCTTCTAAGTCTGTTTTATGTTCAAAGCTGTTTCCTGCTTGGTATATTGGTAGGAATCCTGAACATGAGATCATGACTGTCTCTCACTCTGATCAATTAGCTAGTGATTTTGGACGATCAGTCAGAGATATTGTTACCACAGAAAAATTTCAAGAAATATTTAGTACTGTTACCCTACGAAGTGATGTTAGAGCAGCAGGTAAATGGAAAACAAACCAGAATGGAACCTACTATGCTGCTGGTGTTAGGTCACAGATCGCGGGACGTGGCGCTCACATAGCAATTCTAGATGATGTTATGTCTGAAGAGGACTCATATTCAGAAGCAGGTAGGAGATATGTTAAAGAATGGTATCCTGCTGGTCTTAGAACTCGTATTATGCCTAATGGTGCTATCTTAATTATTAATACAAGGTATCATTTCGATGATCTCTGCGGATGGTTGTTAAAACAAGAAGAAGAGATGTCAGAATACAAAACAATCCCTTGGGATGTTGTAAAAATACCAGCATGGTTAGACGAGGAAGCAGCAGAACTTCTTGATCTACCAGAAGGAGGCTCATATTTTCCAGAATGGAAACCAGATGAGGTCTTACAGATAGATGAAGCAGAGATTAAAGCATCTAATGGTTCGCGTTACTGGAACTCTCTATATATGCAAGACCCTACACCAGAAGAAGGTGGTCTTATAAAAAAGAAATGGATACAAGAGTGGGAGTATGAAGAACCTCCTACATGTGAGTTTATAATACAAACATATGATACAGCATTCTCTACTAGAACTACTGCTGACTTTAGTGTTATTCAGACATGGGGTATATTTTCTTTGTTTGAACAGAATGAAATGGGAATAGAAGATTTTGCTCCTAATTTAATTCTCTTGGGAAATGTTAGAGGTAGGTTTGAATACCCAGAGCTTAGAAGAACAGCACAGATGCTCTATAATAAACACAGGCCAGATGTATGTATCATAGAAAAGAAAGCCAGTGGACAATCTTTGATACAAGACATGAGACGTAGCGGACTACCTGTAAAAGACTATATGCCTGACAGAGATAAAGTAGCCAGAGCCTATGCAGCATCTCCTATCATGGAAGCAGGTAGAGTATGGATACCTAAAAATAAAAAATGGGCAGATGAATTAATAGAGGAACTCACCAGATTTCCACATGCTGCTCATGATGATCAGGTAGATGCCTTGGTAATGGCAATTCATTATTTAAAGGAATCCTGGCATGTTACACATCCAGACGATCCAGTTTGGGAAGATGAAATAAGACAGAAGAGGGTTGCATACTGGAGAGTTTAGTGGTATAATAAAAGAAAAGAATACTTAGGAGAAGGTAATGTCAGCAGCTTTAACAAAACTTTTAACAACTTTAGCCACTCAAGGCATAAAGAAAGCTGCGCCTCAAGCAAAACGTGTAATGCCTGTTCCTAAAAAAGAAGGACTAAGTTCTTTACCAGAGGTAGATGAATCAGTAACTGCTTATAAAGCATTTAATAAAACACCTAAAGAAAAACAAGATTGGAGAGATGTAAACTTACAACTCACTAAAGAAAAAGTTGCTAACCAGTTAGGAATTACTGATCTAAAAGAAATTAAAAAAATAAATGTAAAAGATAGACACAGGAATCCTGAGTTAGAAGAAATAACTAGAGGTTTTGATGAAGGTAAAATTACGCGAGAAAAATTTTTAGAACTTAGAGATAGTATTAAACCTTTAAACCAATATGGTACAGTACCAGAATTACGTTCTTTAGAAGATATATTTTTATCCATGAAACAAGGTGAAGGCAAAGACTTATCTATTATAGGTGTAAATAAAAATATTAAACCTAATACACAAGTTGAGTCACGTTTTGATATTGATGCTTATAGTAAATATGATAATTATGTAGCTTCTATTAAAGACCCATCAGGAATGTCTTATTCAAATGCAGTATATTTAAAAGATATTGATTTTATTTTTAAACCTGATAAAGCTTTTAATATAGGTAAAGGTAAAGCTAAAAATCCTTTTGCTACAATTAAAGGTAAATGGCAAAATGCAGAACCTGAAGATATACAAAAGTTTGCCAAAGAAAAAATTAATTCAGAAGATTGGATAGAGGTAGGTTTTGATCCAGCATCTCGTACAGGTTTTTATAATCGATCTAGTGGACAATTATTAAAAAGTGCAGAAGAAGTTATTCAGGTTGGTCCTATGATCTTAGCAAAAAAAGTTAAACCTTTTTCACCTAAAGAATTAGAAAAATTTGCAATTGAGTTAAAAACTAAAGAAAAAGTATTACCTCATGAACAAGGTGGTATGATACAACGTAATCCAAACCCTTACGAAGCAAAGGCAATATAATGTGTAACAGATGTAAAAGTATACCGTGTAGATGCGATGTTAAGTCTAACAATGTGGTCCTTTGAAAATAATATTAATCATTCTTTAATACGACCTAAATATCAAAACTATCGTTGTAAGAAAAAAGAATGTGACTGTGATATCCCTAAGATGTGTAAAGGTAAATGGCGTAGATATCAAAAAGATATCTTTGAGTATATGGATTTAAAATTTAAGGATACCTATAAAAATGGCAATTGAACAGAACCCCTTTGAGCAAATAAATCCTGCACAGGATAATGTTATTCCTATGCCTACAATAGATGAGTCCAGTGCTACGTTTGAAGTAGACTCAGAAGGTGGTGTTCTTGTAGATTTTAATGAAGAAGTTTCTGAAGCAGAGATGGGACCAGAAGAATCTGTAGAAGAATGGTATAGAAATTTAAGAGATGATCTTGATGAAGGTGATCTACAAGATATAGGTAGTACTCTATATGATAATTATGAATCTGATAAATCATCTAGAAGTGAATGGGAGTCTATGTTTGAACGAGGCTTTGATTTACTAGGTCTTAAAATAGAAGAAACATCAGAACCTTTCCAAGGTGCTTGTACAGCAGTACATCCGTTGTTGATTGAATCAGCAGTTAAGTTCCAAGCAAAAGCATCACAAGAGTTGTTTCCTCCTAACGGTCCTGTTAAAGCACAAGTACTAGGAAAGCATACTGTTGAAAAAGAACAACAAGCAATGCGCGTTCAAAACTTTATGAACTTCCAGCTTACTGAACAGATGCCAGAATACTTTGATGAGTTTGAAAGAATGCTTTTTCATCTCCCCTTGATAGGGTCTGCGTTTAAGAAAATATATTATGATGCTTCTTTTAAACGACCAGCCTCAGAGTTTATTCCTATTGATCAGTTTTATGTTTCTTATAACGCTTCTAATTTACGTAATGCTGATAGATATACACATGTTATTTATAAAAGTCCTGTAGATTTATACAGAGAAATTAAAGCAGAGATGTATGCAGATATTGATTTACCTGAACCAGGTATGATTAATCCTACTTCTTTTGCAGAAAAAATGGATACTATTATAGGACTGTCTCCTTCTAGTGATTCTGATCCACAGTATATGTTGTTAGAACAACACTGTTATCTTGATATTGAGGATGCTCAGTCAGAAGAAGGAGAGTCTCTTCCTTACATTGTTACGATAGAAGAACAATCTAGAAGTGTACTGAGTATCCGTAGAAACTATTCCAAGGATGATCCTACAAAAGAAAAGAATGTACACTTTGTACACTATCGTTTTGTTCCAGGATTCGGCTTTTATGGTCTGGGACTAATGCACTTCCTTGGTAATCTGACTATGAGTGCTACTGCTGCGATGCGAGCATTGATAGATGCAGGTCAATTTGCGAATCTTCCAGGTGGCTTTAAGGCTAAAGGTGTGCGTATGGTAGGCAACAATGAGCCTATAGCCCCAGGAGAGTTCAAGGAGGTTGAAGCAACTGGTATTGATTTGAACAAGGCAATTATATCTCTCCCTTACAAAGAGCCTTCCTCGACGCTCTACAATATGCTTCAGTTTGTAACTGCTGCTGGTCAGAAGTTTGCAGACAGCACTGAACAAATTGTTTCAGATGCTGCCTCCTATGGACCTGTAGGTACTACTATGGCTTTGTTAGAAGCTTCTAGTAAATTCTTTACAGCTATTCATAAGAGACTACATAAATCTCAAAGAGATGAATTTAAAATCTTAGCTAAAATTGATCACGATTATCTTCCACAAGAATATCCTTATGAAGTTCCTTTTGAAGATCGTAATATTTATAAAACAGATTTTGATGGTAAGGTAGATATCATTCCTGTTAGTGATCCTAATATTCCTTCTAATGCTCACAGAATGATGTTAGCTAATATGGCATTACAAATGTCACAACAGTCTCCTCCAGGTATGTTTAACACAGAAGCTTTGAATAGAACTATTCTTAGTGCAGCTAATATGCCTAACCTAGATGAGATACTTCCTCAAAAACCAGAACCTAAATCTCTTGATCCTGTTTCAGATATTCTAGCAGCAGTTAAAGGTATCCCTATTGCTGCATTTCCAGGACAGAACCATGATGCTCATATTCAAGTAAAGATGGCTTATCTACAAGACCCTATGAATGGAGCCAATCCTATTATGCAAAGAGTACAGCCTGTTCTTCAAGCTAACATTCAAGAACATTCTGTTATGAAATATCAAGAGCAAGTTAATGGTATGGCAAAAGAAGAGCTAGGAACAGTTAATCCAGAGTCTGCACAGAAACCAGAAGTTATTGAAATGGCCTTGATGGAAGCAGCGAAGAAAGTACAGAATGCTAATCAAGCTATGGGCATGGTTCAATCGCCAGAACAACAAATGGTTTCGCTTGAGCAAGCCAAGGTTGAACTAGAGAAACAAAAGATGCAGATGGACCTTGCTACTAATACTGCTGAGTCAGCTTTGGAAAATAAAAAATTAGACCTTGAAGAAAATAAACATATGCTAGAAGCTACAAAAGCTGGTATCACTACAGCAATGAAAGACGAAAAGGCTCAAGAAGATAGGGCTAGTAAAGAATCTATTAAAGCTATTGAAATGATGACTAAACTTTTAATGACTCAGATGAATCAAGAAGGCTTAGAAAAAAAGAGTATGACTGAACTATTAAAAGACGAAGCTAATATGAAAAACAAAACTGACATGAAAACAGTTGATATGATTTTAAATTTAATAAAGGAGATTCCTAATGCCTAACTATGGAAAGATACATTATCCAAACGACCACAAAGGAATTACAGACGGTAAGCCTACACATGTTGTAGATCGTAGTAGTTCGTATGGCGATTGGACTAAGGAAGATATTCAGGGAAGCAGAGCAACTCGTTCTAAGCTTGCTGAGTATGATCCTAAATACTGGGAAATGCCAAAGCCAAGTAAAATTAAATATGTCTAATGGATATCTTTGATATTGTTATACAAGTATATCAAGAAGAAATAGAGAGACATAAAGATAGTTTATCTCAAGGCCATGCTGAAAATTACAGTGACTACAAACAAGTTGTAGGATACATAACAGGTCTAGAGTGGGCTAAACATAACTTAAAAGATATTGTAAACAAACAACTTTATATTAAAGAGGAGTGATATGCAACAAGCTCATTTAGGAAAAGCGATGAAGAACAATTTATGGACTACTGATGAAGATGAACAACCTGATCCAGATGTTCTACCAGAACTTCCAGGTTTCCATGTTCTTATTAGACCTGTATCAATTAAGTCTCAAACCAAGGGAGGCATCATCCTACCTGATTCGACAAAGGATGATATGGCATATCTAACTACAGTAGGGCGTGTTCTCGCTCTAGGTGATATGTCTTATAGGGATAAAGATAAATTTCCCCTTGGTCCTTGGTGTGAAGAAGGGGATTATATTTGTTATGGTAAACATACAGGCACTAAGTTATTTTATAAAGGAGTACGATTAATCATGTTGTTTGATGATCAAATCATGCTAAAAGTCGAGAACCCTGCATATCTTGATCCTACATTTAATTTAACTACTTTCTCTGCATGACTTGTGTTTTAACTATAACCATGGTATAATAGTATATAACGTAAAAACGATTGTCTCGTAAACAACGGAGTAATAAAATGAACGAAGATAAAGAAACCTGGGAAGAAGTAGAACTCCCTGATCAAGAACTAGAATATGAAGTAGAAGAAGAGACCCAAGAAGCTGCTCCTGTACAAGAAGAAAATCCTTCAGAACTAGAAGGTATTAAAACCAAGGGAGCTGAGAAAAGAATACGACAGCTAGTTCGTCAAAGGAAAGAAAGAGATGATCAAATTTCTCAATTGCTTTCTCACAACGAAGAGCTATCTAGAACTTTACAAAATAAAGAAAAATCTTTTAACGAAGTTAGTAAACTAAATCTAGATGCTTCTGAAAAACAACTTACGGATAAACAAGAACTTGCTCGTAATGCGTACATGGAAGCATTTGAAGGTGGTGAAAAAGAAAAGCTTCTGAAAGCTCAAGAAATGCTTAACGAAGCGCAAGTAGATTTAAAATATTTAAATCTTACTAAAGCACAGATGGAAGACGTTGCCGAAGAAGTTGAACCAGTACCAGTACCTCAAGCTGCTGCTCAAGCAACTGCTGATCCAAAAGCAGAAAAGTGGGCATCTAAAAACGAATGGTTTGGTAAAGATAAAATTCTAACTGTTTCAGCATTGGCTTTAGATCAAGAACTTAAAGAAGAAGGGTTTGATACCAACGATGAAGAATTTTATAATGAAATTGATCGGCGGCTTGCAGAAGCTTTTCCGCATAAGTTTACTAATGATAAAGAACCTGTGGAAGAAAATCAAAAACGTGTGCAGGACAATACGTCAAAACCTGCTCAAGTAGTTGGGACCAGTTCGCGCTCTGCTCCCCGTTCCTCAAAAGGAAAAGTCAAACTTTCTAAAGAAGATGTTAGGCTTGCTAATAAATGGAATATACCACTTGAAACCTATGCTGCTCAGAAACTTAAAGTTGCTGAAGCAGACGGTGAATATACACAAATTACTTAATAGTGCGGAGGACATGAAATGACACGCGAAAAATCACGTATTGATACTCTAAGAGAAACTAACACTAGAGAAGAAGAATTTATCTTTGAAGAACCTGATGCTCTAACTATCCCAAAAATGGTAGGCGAGAGATTCAAAAATGAAGGCATGGACCTTCGATGGATTAGGATTTCTTTACGCGGACAAGAAGACATTATGAATGTTGGTAAACGTCAGCAAGAAGGTTGGGTTTTTATTGAACCTAGTGAAGTTCCTGAAATGGCATCGACATCCTACGTGAGGGATGAGGGCAGGTACTTGGGTACAGTCTGCCGTGGAGACGTAGCCTTGGCTAAGAAACCAACTAACCAAGTACGAGCAAGACAGGCTTTTTATGAAAAGAAAGCAAATGATATGATGGATGCTGTAAACGCACAGCTTTATAATAATTCAGATGCTCGTCTTAGAAACTTGCCTGTCTCCAACAATAGTAAATCAACAACTATGAGAGGGCGAACACCTAATTTTCAAGATTAGAGCCTTCTCTATTATTAGGAGGAACTAGAAATGAGTACAACTAAAGCATTTCGTGGGTTCATTCCTGTCCGTAAAAAAGGTAGCAACTATAACTCTGAGGGTGTAGACGTACTACCAATTACTTCTGGTGGTCTTTGTAGCAATAATCTATTTACTGGTGATCTGGTTGTTATGCCAGGTGCCAACCTTGCTACGATTCAACCTCATATTGCAGCGACTCTCAAGCCTTCGGGCGTGTTTGCTGGCTGTCAATATGTTGAAAATGGCGAACAGAAGTTTCGTCGCCAATGGACGGGTGGGACTAGCGTAACGGATTTGAAATTCCATGTTATCACTGATCCTGATCAGGTTTATTATATCCAAGCTTCTCTATCGCTTTCGATTGGAGAACTTAATGTAGTAAAAAATTATAATGTAACTGTCAGTTCAACTGCTAGTTCTGGGAATACTGTTACTGGACAATCCAGTTACTATCTCATGGCTTCTTCAGGCGCAGAAACGGAACTAGCTGCTCGGGTTATTAAGAGAGCAGAATTTCCTGATGAACAAGACAGTGATGCCTTTCCTATCGTAGAAGTCTGGCTTAACACTCACAGAGATCGGTATGTTACGGCAACCGCATCTAGCGCATAGTAAGGAAGGTGTATAATGGCTATTAATCGTTCAAGTATTGCTAAAGAACTCCTTCCTGGTCTAAACGCTGTTTTCGGTATTGAGTATGGAGATGTTAATAACGAGCATGAATCTCTTTACGAAACGGAAAATTCAGATCGAGCGTTTGAAGAAGAAGTTCTATTTACTGGTTTCGGAACTGCTCCCACTAAGGGTGAGGGTGCTTCTGTAACTTATGATGACGCGCAGGAAAGTTATACTGCACGTTATACTATGGAAACTATTGCCCTAGCTTTCGCCGTTACGGAAGAAGCTATGGAAGACAATCTTTATGACACGTTTTCTAAATTGCGTGCTAAAGGTCTTGCAAGAGCAATGGCTAATACAAAGCAAGTTAAGGCGGCTAATCTTTTCAATAATGGTTTCACTGATACCATTGGCGATGGTGCAGCTTTCTTCTCGGCTGCTCATCCAACGATCAGTGCGGGCCTTCAATCTAATTTGATTGCTGCTGCTGATCTATCGGAAACGACCCTTGAAACTGCTCTTACGAATGTTCAGAAGATCACTGATGATCGTGGGATTTTGATTGGTGCCAGTTCGGTATCGCTTCATGTTCCTGTAGATTCGTGGGCAATTGCAGATCGTGTACTGGCCAGTCCAGGTTCGACGGCAGTTAGTGCAGCGTCAGCTAATCCAAATACGAATGCGATCAATTCGACTCGTCATATGGGTATGCTTCCTGATGGCTTCTATGTCAACAGGCGTTTCACGGATACTACGGCGTGGTGGATTAAAACTGACGTTCCTAACGGAACGAAAATGTTTGTCAGAACTCCTCTTCAAACGAAGATGGAACCTGATTTCGACACGGGCAATCTTCGCTTTAAGGCACGGGAGCGTTATGCTTTCGGTGTTTCTGATTGGCGTGGATGGTTCGGTTCTGCTGGTACGTAAAATAAAAAGTCAGAGGGATAGAAATATCTCTCTGACTCTTTTTAGGAGAGACAAATGGCAAACAATTATAATTCGCTTTTTTTAGCAGGAGCAGGGGTTATCTCATCAGCAGCAAAAACTCGTATTATTGCTGTACATGCTCATAGTACTGTAGCAGGTTCCTTTGATATTAAGGGAGCTACTTCAGGAGTTTTGAAATTTTTCGTAGCTGCTAACGAAAGTGCAGATATTTATATTGGAGATATGGGTGTACCAATGGTAGGAAGTGTTAGTGTATCTGTTCCTGCTGATGGGGCGGCTCTTACATTAATAGTGGGCTAATAGAATGCCTAACTTTTCATTTTTAAAAAGCGATCTAATAAATACAACAGAGAATGATTCAACTGAGTTTGATAATCAAATATCTTTCTTTGTAGAAAAAACTGAGAATAGATTAACGAATGATCTAGACGATACTGGTCTAGATTTTTTTGCGACTGTATCATGCTCAATAGGAAATCCAATTGTATCTCTTCCTGTAGATGCTAAAATTGTTAGAAACATAAATGTTATATCAAGTGCGTCTTCAACACGTACAAATTTATTACAAAGAACATATGAGTACGCTATAGATTTCTGGCCTCACGCTAGTTCATCTGTAGGCGAACCAAGATATTATTCGCGTAAAACAAACACATCAATTTATATTGTACCTACTCCTGCATCAGCAGTCGATATAGAAGTACAATATGTACGTAGACCCTTGGGGCTTGCTTCTGCAACAGGAACAAGTGTAACAACTACTAACTACTTTAGTGAAGATTGTTATAATGCACTGTTCTATGGTTGCATGATTGAAGCTACCATGTATATGAAAAGCTGGAGTGATCTTCCAATATGGGAAGCTCAGTATCAAAATGCTATTAATCAACTTAGAAACCAAGCTCGTCGAACAAGACAAGATGACATGGCACAAGCAGCAAGTCCTGCTGGTGGTCCTGATACTATTATCATGGGTTCGACTTAATGGCTATTGGTCGTAGTAACATTTCTAAACAGTTAAAACCTAAACTAGGTAATAAAAATATTAAATTAAAAAAGTTATTATCTAAAAAAAGAAGGAGAAGATCATGAAAGACTTTGTAGCAGGGGCAGCAGCACGTAAGCTCCCTAATCTTAATCCAGATTTGAATGAGATCGTAGGACGCCCTACTGGT
>Ga0209337_1002990_pt1 | contig 11980 bp, 2 predicted proteins | sample LinPmetageLP53_FD_184044 | JGI IMG/M metagenome (GOLD analysis project Ga0209337, IMG submission 184044) | Marine viral communities from the Pacific Ocean - LP-53 (SPAdes) (version 2) | ecosystem: Environmental > Aquatic > Marine > Oceanic | place: Pacific Ocean | collected 2010-02-08 | reverse complement strand
CACGGAGCTTACCTAAAGATGTCAAAGGATCTATCGAAGGTTATTGGGGAGTGTGGCAAGAAGAAGAACATCATTTATCTTTTATAAACAATTGTAAATCCTTTACAGAATGTTTATATTCCATATCCTTATGGGAGGACGCTGAACACGTCTAACAATTTGGGTCACATGGATGTAGAGTGCAGGGAGATCCTGCAACGAGGGGGTTTTTACTCACTGTTCGCCTCCTACATTGATCACCATGTGATCCTTTTAATCTAAAGGAATCATCCCATTGTTAGTACCCTCTAAAAGAATACTAGCAGATCTTGAAAGCCTAGCTCTAACTTCAGGGTTAGAACTTCTCTTGAAGACTTCTTTCATGCGATCACTAAAGAACAAAGCAGGTACTGCATTATTTAACATAATGTTTTTGTATCCTTCTTGAGTAAATAATTGTCCTCCAATCTTTCGTATTTCCTCAGGGGTAGCCCCTAGTTTTGTGAAAGCAGCAGCGTTCCTCTTAAAGGTTTTAGCTGTCCTCCCATAACTCTTTATAAGATTTTGCAGTACACTCCTAAGTTCGTCGTCCGTCACAGGCTTTGATGTAGCTAGCTTATTAATTGCTTTACGCATTGCTAGTTTGTCTTGCTCTAGTGGTCTAGTAAAGTTAAACAAAGCTGTCTGAGGTTTAATCTCGTAAGGTTTCAAAGGTGAGAACTCATCTCTTAGAAGCTTACCCATAGTGTAAGAAGGATCATCACTAATTATTCCTTTAATGTTTTCACTTAACCTCATGAAGGTTGGTACTCCATAAGCTTCTTTAGCAAAGCTAGCTAATCCTTTAGCAGCTTTAGTACCTAAGTCATCGTGCTCAAAGAAGATAGCTTCATCCTTTGAGTTCTTATTGTTAAGCATGTTGTAGAAAGCTTTAGTAGCTATCTGACCTTCAAGGAAGGGTGCCGTAAATAATATATTAGCACCATGACCCATAGCTTCTAAAGGACTTTCACCTCTTCCTAACGATCTTTGTATTGCAGGGAAAGCATCTAAGTAAGTAGCATAAGGATTTAAGTAAGTTAAATCCCAAGAGTAATACTTACCATTCCTCTTGGTGTATAAGAACGTATGATTACGCAAGTAAGAAGGCACACTAAGTTGCAAAGCTTCTTTTTCTTCATCCCCTAAATCATCAGCAGGTCTGTGACCTAAGCCATAAACAAAGATTAATAAAGCTGCTTCGGCTGCAAAGGTAGCTACTGTAGAAGCGGCCCCTACTGTTGCAGCTCCGGCTGCTCTTTGGATTCCTCTTTTCCTTATGACAGGATTTTTTGACTTAATTTCTTGAGCAGCTAACACAGTATTGTTAACCATTATCCTGCCTACTTCTGCTCTGAATCGATAGTAAGGAGCTATTAACATCCCTAATGTAGATTGACTGAAAGCTTCTGTACCAGGCATGTTCTGAGAAAAGTATTGAGCAGTCTTCTTTAGCTTATCAATTGCCATTAACTCAAGCTCTCTATCAGACTTACCAGCGTACCCAGTATCTATTCCACTTTCTTTATCATAAGCTTTAGCTTTTGTAAGATTGTTTAACTCATATTCGTACACGGCTATTTTGTAGAATGAGTCTGAAGCCAATGAAAGCTTTTGTAGTTTGTTCTCAAGTTTCTTTGTAATCTTGTACCCTTTCTTGCCTACTTGTTTCAAAGTATCAAGCAAGGGTTTATCGCTGTCTTCTTCAATAGGAGGAAGTCCATTCTCTTTTTGTATCTCATTTAAAAGATCAGAGGTTTCTTGCCTTAGACTTGTCTCAGTAATAAGTCCGTTGACCATGTCTTCATAAAGAGCAACAGAGAATTCCCTTTCAATCACACCATCTTTAATTAGTCTGTTAACGTATTCATTAACTTCTTTAGGACTTCTAATGGCTCTACCAAGTTCACCTTTAATCTTAGTTATACCTGTGCCTGGTGGTAACCCCAAAGACAAAGCAAAGTAAGTTGTGTTACCTACTATGTTTCTTATGTAGTAGGTAGTACTAGTAAGTGTCTTTATTCCTAGCGAGTATCCTATAGATTTTCTAACAATACCGTTTATAGATTTAGTTAACTGCTCTGTTAAGCGAGTACCTTCCTGAATAAAAGTTCTAGATGCTTCTATCTCTTGAAGCAGTTCAGGCGAGGCATAGTAGTTTTTACCAATTAAAGGACTATACTTGTCTCCCTCATCTCTTTTAAGAACAGTATCTATTAGTTGATAATTATCTAAACCTAGTTCAATTCTTTCTTTGTCCGTCACTAACCATCTCTGATCAGGCTCTCCAGCTCTTCCAAGTCTTTCTAAGTTAGCATCAACAGCAAGTCTATTAGTTAAGTAACTAACATTTTCATAAGTTTTTACAATGTTCCAAGTCCCATCTGGGATTTCTCCTAAGGCTTCTCGTATAGCTTTTGGTAGCTCTTTTTTCTTTCTAAGAACATCTGTATCTAGATCTTCTCCATACGTACTGTAGTTATGTTTAAAAGTACTCTCTAGAAAAGCTTCTTCACTCTGTCCTCTGGCTTCTAGAGCTTCTGTTAAAGTCTTAGCAAGATCACTAAACTCTGCTCTCTTAGCTGATTCAGATTTAGTTATCCAGTCTACATCATTATTAGCATAGGCTTCTTTATCTTTTTTAATCACCTCATCAGAAATAGTATCCTCTTGCTTTCTCTTAAAGATTTCTCTAGCTGCATTTAACCTAAGAGCTTTTGCTTTAGGGTTGTCTTTAGAAAAGATGAACTCTTTCCAAGAGGGGTCTTCGAACATCTTATATGCACGAGTTAAGTAAAAGCCTTCTTGAGCACTGAACCTTGCTTCTATGTCCGTGTACTCATCTTTATCTATCTTTGATAACTGTTGTGAAATGTACCGTGATGATGCAGTTATCTTATATCTCAAACCTCTAAGTGTTTCGGCTAACTCAGGAGACTTCTCACTAATCTTATTTAGAGCGACGTTAACTCCCCTAAGAGTCTCTTGCCTTATCTTCTGCTTTTCTTCTATAACCGCTGACTCATAGTCACGGTCTGCTTTTTTCACAGCAGCTATAACTTCTTTAGGAGTTTCTAAAGCAGATGCTTCAAGTTTAGCAGCGTCTCTAGCAGCAATTAGTACTGTGTCTACTTCTTCATCTATAACAATATTATTTCTCTCACCGGTAGCTTGCTCCAATAAAGTATTTATTTCTGTATTGTATCCACCCCATCCTTCGTTCACGAGTCTTTCTATCTGCCCTATGTAAGATTCAACTTCAGTACGAATACCATTCATGAAGCTTTCTCTTCGCTCCATTTCTCTCTTCCATCTAGGATCTTTTAAGCCTGTGAACCAAGACCAAAAAGTTTTAATCCAGTTAGATCTACCTTCAATCGGACTAGTATAGGAACCTACCTGACCTATAGGTACTTCTATCAGGGTTCTAAATTCTTTTTCAATATCTTTTAAAGCTGTTGGGTCATCAGCTTTTGTTACTATGTTTCTTATCTGCTCTAGCCCTGCTTCGGCATTAGCCCCGCCATTGTAGACTATTATTTTTTCAGGGTTAAATACATATCCCTTTCTTAAATGTGTTCTAGCATTTCCTAATGAATCTAACTTCAATGCTATTTCTTTATCCGCATTTGATTCTAATTGTGGGTTAAGGTTTGCCGTTAAGGTTTCAATGGTGTTGTCCAAAGAAGCCATTGCTATCTCTTTTAGCTTAGGATAACTATTAATAATAGCTAAAGAGTCTCTGTAATCTTTACCACTTATAGCTTCAGCAGTTAACTTTTTAAGTGTTCGAGAAACAATACTCTTAACAACTTCTTCATCTACAATTAAATCTTCCGTGAACAAAGAATCCTGCCCAAACAAAGGTACATTTTCAGAAGACATGAAAGATAAAAATTTATTTTCTATCCCTAAATCAGCGAATGATTCAACAGGAAAGTCCATTAAGAAACCATCCTCAATAGACTTGATTGCAAACTCAGATTCTATGTAGCCATCTAAAGGAACTCCTTCTCCTTTTGTTTTCCTATAATTAGCTAGTGCATTAACTAAAGCTATTTCATTCGTTTTAATGAATCCTTCTTCAACTGAAATAGGGTCTAAGTCAGGTGAATCTTTTGGAGACTCATAAGATAACTCATACGCCCCATATTCAAACGTCTGCGGTCCTGCATACCTCCTCCCATTAACAAAAAAACCTGTAGCAGGGTCAAAATTATCTGGCTGCGGTCCTTCGAACCAGGGGGCCACTTGCCCTTCCTCTGCTCTCATAGTAGCAGCATCCTTAGGAGCGTTAAGTACGTTATCAGTTAGTCTTATAAGTTCTGATAAAGCGTTGTTTTGATCTTTTGGTATGCCTAATACTTTGCGTATAAAAGAAACAAATTTAGTTAGCCCATCAGGCTCACCTTTTATTTGTACACTCTTTAAGAAATTTTGAAACTCTACGTTAGATAAACCATAAGCAATAAACTCACTTATAGTTGTATCAGAGGGCCTCCCCGCAGTTCTTGTCTGACCATTTAAAGTGTAAGTAAAATAATCAAAGTCTCCTAACTGACCTCCTTTATCTATAAGAGGCTTAAACTTTGGAGGTATTTTACTTACTGTCCCTTTTACAAGACCTACAAGCTCTTTAACATTCTTGTATAAGTCAGAATCTTTATCAGCGTCATACAGACCTGCTTTAAGCCTAGCTTCAGTAGCAGCATGTACTAGCTCATGAGTAATAATTTCTGAGCTTAGTCCTCGCTCATTAATATAAATATTTCTAGTAGTCCAAGAGGAATCGCCTCCGTTTCTTTTAAAGATATCCATTGCTTCAGGATCTTGTAGGAAATCCATAGAAGCTTGCCCTTTGACTCTGCTAGGATGAGCGGATCTTTTGTATCTATCTCCTTCAACAGGGGCTTTAACAGCATACCCTTTGAGGTATCCTTTTATCCTATTAAGTAAACTAGCATGTGCCCTATTGTTAGTTTGTAGTATAATATAGTCAGCTACTTCTTCAGCAGTTTTACCTTGAGTAATGTCATCGGCAGCACCTCCCTTAAACCAACCTTTTTTTACTTTGCCTGATCGTATGAAATCTCGTATCTCCTTAGGAGATGCTTTTATATCTCTTTTCCCTTCTTCTGTAAGACCACTAGTAATGCCTTCCTCAGAAAAAAGCATAGATCTTTTAGAAATATCAAACCTTTGAGATAAAGGAATTACATTACCGTTCTTGTCGTAAGTTACAGGGTCGGATAATTTTATGTTGTTTGGGTTAAATACGATGTAAGAGTCATTACCACTGTCCTCAACTTTATTTTCATATACTATGCTGTCATATCCTTTTGATTTCAGGTATGCATCCATCCATTCGGTTTGTTCAGCTACAGTAAGTACATCATAAGGATCTACTTCCATCAACTGCCCATCATATACCATTTCAGTAGTGAGCTCTCCGTCAAAGTAAGCGTCAGCATCTGATTCAAATTCTGGTGGAATAACATGATCGGCTCCTTTATTATCTGATCTAGTGTCACCTTCAAAGATTTGCCTTAATATATGATCTATTGGCCAACCTACTGAAGTGGACATAATAGTACCTTGCTCATCTAAACGGAGGGATTTTCCCTTCAGAAAAACTTTATATATTCTACCATCATTAGCAGTCAAAGCAGACGTTGTAGCCTCGATACGGTCTTTGGCAGCTTGTTTAGTGCCGAAATGGAATCCTATATCGTTACTTTGTGTGCCAAAATTATCAAAAGCCTCAAACTTAAACGCCCTAGTACCATGATAAACAGGATCAATATTGTACCCCGCAATCTTAGCAGCCTCATCTACTAGCTTTTGCAATTCTTTTGCATTGGCTTCAGGGTCTTGAGCTAACTCTAAATATTTATCATCAATAGGATTAGACTCTACATAAGCAAGTTCTGTTGCACCATATGTACCGTAGTTACCTTTACGATAACTCCGTGCTAAATTTTTTATAAAAACATCTGCCTCTTCGAGGAGCTCATTAGCCTCTTCAGTAAACTGAGTAGTGTTGTCTGCTTGTTGATTATTTAAAGGGCTAACAACTCTCTTAGACTCGACTTTAAATATTTTAGAGGGAGGATTGTTATCTATAATTGTTTCAGCAGATTGTGTTTCTGTAGCAACATTAGTGCCTAACGCTAGCAAAACCTTAGTTAAGAAGACATCAGTTGAGTCACTGTTTTGACCTACACCATTTAAGTCAGGTTTTTTTGAATCAATTATTAATTCTTTTATAGTCTTTACAGTGTTGCCCGCTACATAATTTTTGTCATTGCGGTTAGAAATCTCAGGTATTGCAAAGTTTTTAGAGTCTGCTTTTGCTATTTTAGAATCTACAACAGACTCATACTTAACTTTAATTGCATTAAGTATATCACGATTGAACCCAGACACACTTTTCTGTATTTCTGGATCAGAAAGCAGATAGGCTTCTACCTTATCTATCTTTGCTTGTTGCTTCTTAGCTTCTGTTTCTTCCTTTATTCCTTTTTTGGTTAAGGCTCTTTTGTCTACATTGTTAGCCTCATTCCAAAGATCATCTTCAGGACTTGGTACTTCTTCAGTAGCTTCTCCCTCAACTTCTTCAGTAGCTTCTTGGTTTATGTTTGGCTCTTTAGTAGGGTCAAAATCAATAAACCTTTTTCTTAAAGATTTAGCCAAGACATCTACATAAGAAGCTTCTATATCATTTAAATATTCAGCTACATTCTTATTGATAAATGAATACTGATCCCTGCTCCCCTGAGCATTTGGGTCTAAGAATCCTCTAACATGTTTAACGAGGTCTTGTAAAAATTTTAGGAAGGTTGGGTCTTCACTTATGTCGGTGAGTTTAGTTTCACTCTCAATAAACTGTCTGGTAAATTCTGAAACAATTTCATCCTTCTCCATCTGAGAAATCTCACCATCAGCCGCTCTGTCTGGTAATATAACTTCGTCTACACCTATTCCTTTGTATATAGCAACAGACTGTTTTAATTTTTCAACCCCATCACCTACATTTAGTGAATCATATATTTCAGAAAGTTTCTTTTTAGAGAACTGAATAAAGTTTAAATCCTCTTCTTGAGAGGACCTCTTCCTCCACATATCTTTAAGCAAAGAGCTTTCGCTAACATGCACAAGCTCATGTGCTAACATTTTATTTAAAGCTGTTTTTCTTTGAGCGGGTCCTTTTAGCTGTTTGAGTTGTTCTGTAAGCTGTTCGGTGTCTATTTGAAGAACAATGTTTGGGTTGTCTGTTGTCCCAGAATTAATCCCAACACGCATGGGGTTCTGCTCAGTGAGCTTACCATCTACATACTGTATAAAAATATCGTCTTTAGTGTTAGTCGGAACCCAACCACTAATGTAATCAGCTACGTCTTCTTTAGTAAACTTACTGCCAAGATTAGTGATTAAAGATCTAGGAGAAGTAGGGACTGCTTCAGGTTCTGCATCAGCTCCTTTAAGAGCTCCATCAAAATCTTTAGCTACCCCTTCAATTTCAGGATCACCTTCAATTGTAGGAGCTTCTCCTGTACTTGTTTCGGAAACACTTTTAGTAGCTTGTAAGGCTTCTTGTAATTGGTCAGCACTAATAACTAAACCTGCTTCTTCTAAAGCTTGGGACGCTTGCGTGATAGCTTTATTTAAAGCAACTGTCTTTCTATTGGCATCATCTTTTATGGTAGTAGATTTTAATAATCTATCAGGGCCAAACAGTTTTTCAGACCCTACTGTCATAGTACCACCTAAAATACTTCCCAAGCCTCCAGCATAAAGACCTTGAGATATCCTATCCTTCATAGGTACAAACTCATTAAGGACTGCACTATCTACAAAGGAACCAATAAATTCATCCAACCCTTCCTCAGCTCCCTCTGCAGCAGCAGCACCTAAAGCTTTTTTAATTAAACTAGATCCTGCTTCTTTTTGATATAGAGCAGCAGCTTGTTTAGCAATGGTAGTTCTTAAAAGAACTTTGGTAGTCTCATCATTAGCTTTTAAAACATTAGGAACTTTGTTTATAGCATTTTTAAATTGTCTAAATGAGGCACCTCTAGCAACAATGTTTTCTAAACCTCCTGCACCTAAAGCGGAGAATCCGGATGTTATAACACCAGTCAAAGTACCTCGTGCAAAAGCAGCTCCCAAAGCTTTGTCATGCTTTTCTTCATGACTCATCTCGTCAGGTAGCGAGTTATAGATAGAAGCATAAGTAGCTCCCGCTGATCTGTTAGCAGAAGTTAAAAACAAAGAAGAGGTTATACCAAACTTTTGTGCTGTCTGCTCATTAAATCGTCCTATAGCTAGTGGGGTTTTCTTAGGGTTAACTGCAGCTTCTTTTGCAATCTTAGCAATTGCTTGCTCTTTAGCTGTAGCTCTAACTGCTTTAGTACCTCCCACTCCTGCAGCTTTAGCAACTTTAGTTAAAGGTCCTGCTAAGAAATATGTAGAAGCTAAGTCTGCTCCGACAGCTGGAAGTATAGTAGCTAAGTCATAGCCTATCCCAAACTCCCCACCAAAAAGACCATCTAGTTCTCTCCTTTGAGATTGCTTGCTTTGTGATTCTTTTAAATAATCCGCAGAAGCGTCGTTACCTAATAAGGCTCCAACAGAAGCACCTATACCAACTATAGCTTCAGGGACAGATGCACGGACACCACCCCACCAGTTCTTTGAGGCATCATAGTTTTTCTCGTTAGACAAGAACTCATCTACAAAACCAACCCTATCTTCTTTCCACTTCTGAGGATTTTCTGCTTTAGCTCTAGCCCACTTATCTCCAACAGAGGACTCAAGGTGCTCACTACTAAGAACATTATCAATGTGATAAGATCTTGAGTGCATGTAATTTCTCCTAGACTCATTAAGAGCTTTTCTTTGAGTTGAAGAAAGCCTATCATCTGTTAGTAGCTCATTAAAAGCTTTTGGATTCTCCATTACAGTAGGATGTGCAATTGGAACCCCCATAGGAGTGAGCCTTAAATTGTTTTTGAGGGTACCTTCATCATACTTAAAAGCCCCTTGATTGTTTGTATGTAGAATTGAAAGCTCTTTAATTAAACCAAATACTCTTTCGTCAGAGAAACGATAAGTATTATTTATATCTAATCCAGCTGCCTCAGCATCACCCCAACCTTTTCTTCTAGCAAACTCACGAAGTAAAGCAGGTCTTAGTTCTTCAATCTCTTCTGGTAATTCCTCAGCTAGTACTTGAGTTATCTTCTCTGGCCTGTCAGCAAAGATCTGTTGCCACCAATTACCTTCTTTCCTGTAGCTTTCGAGATCTATTGATTTTACAATAGCCTCATTAATTACTTTTGCGTAAGGAGAGTTTTCATCTCCTAACATTTCACGCAAAAGACCTAAGTCTTCATCGTCTAAATCAGCTTCAAAGTTTGTCTTGTTAGCTATTCTTGTGGATTCTAATCCTTCTGAAACTTGCCAAAGATCTCTAGGATCAACGGCACCAATAGCTACAGCACTTAATGCATTATTACTAGCTTGTTTCTTTTTGTCTGGGGAGGTTCCTAAAGATTCAAAATCTCCTACTTCAACAGTTCCTCTTCCTCCTTCTAAGACAGTCGCAAAAGGCAAGTCTCCACTAGCTAATAAAGATCTCTTTGATCTATTAAGATACTCACTCTGCTTCGCAGAATCAATTGCAGCAAAATCAACATTAGGAAAAACTTTATTTACAAGTCTCTCATCATTTAAGTTACCTGATTGATAAGCTGTTGATTGGTTTGCCAATGAAGCAAACTCAACGTCAGAAACATCTTCTCCTTTAGAAGCCCAATTAACATAGTAGTTTTGTATGTCAGCTTCTCTGTCCCTGGTTAACTCTCCTTTTTTAAAAAGCTCTGTCCTATAGTAATCTAAATATTGTGGCAGGTCTTGCTCTGTTGAAGTATCCTCTTCGCTATTTATTTTTTTCCATTGAGGATACGAGTATAAAGAACTTGAAGTATTGATGTTTGGTTCAGCAGTCGCTAAGTTTGATCTGTTAATTGCCACGACAAAGTATTAAATGTTTAAATTATTAAATGGATGGTATGCCTAAAGACCCTAACCCAACTGTAGACGATGTGCCAACACCTCTTGAGCTAGGATCAAACCTATTTACTTTCCGCACACCTGTTACAGGTTGTGTGCTAACCCTGTATAATAGAGATTGTAATAAACTTTTTGGTTCTGCAAACATAGCTCCTCCAATTAAGGCAGACTCTGCTGTGTCAAGGGGCTTTGGTTGTTGTGTCCAATCAAACAAATTTTTATAAGCTTCCGAAGTAGCCAACCCCATAGAAGCGGCTTCAGCAAGAACCATATCAGAAGCATTCTTTAAAGAATCCCAACTAGCTCCATCTCCAGTAGTACTCTCTACAAAAGAACTTAAATATTTTATCCTATCCTCTACGAGCTTATCCTGCTTATCTCTTTGATCTTTTTTAATTGATCCTTTAATAGCTGCTTTAGCTCCTTTGACAATAGGGCTAGTATTAGCCATCCCTATTGACTTAGCTGCTTCTTCAACAGCTTCTGGAGACTGAGTGGTTATAGCATCAGAAAATAATTTTACCCCTAAGTTAGATACATTAGGATCAGTTACATTCTTAATAGCCGATGTTGTTATATCTAATAACTTTTTACCCTCATCACTTTGAAGTAAGGTCGGGTCTGTAAACAACTGCCTATAAGCAAAGTTAGCTTGTTCAGATGGTGTTGCATTAGACTCAAATATAGGAGTTAGCTTTTGTGACATTGCAGAAAACCTTTGCTCCATCTCTCTATCTTCCCTTAGCTTATCCGCTTCTCTTTTGATTTTAGCGTTACTAGTTCTTATAGCTGCTTCTTTTTGAGCTACATCTATTTTTCTATAAACATCACTGTTTTCGGAAGCTTCTAATTTATCAAAAGCCGGACCATAATCTTTTCTTATTTGAGAGCTGTGAGGGCTCCCTAAAGACATAGTGAATATGTCACTTTTTAAAGCTTGTATATCTTGTACGCCAAACGAGTCTTGTGGACTTGCCGACCTAGATTGTGCATCTGCTAGAAGGAATTCTGCTTGACGATTTAAAGTATCGTAAGAAGCTTTTTGTCTAGCACTAAGTGTATCTCTATAAGAGGCCATCTTAGCGTCTTCTACCTCCTCCGATGAAGAAATCTTTAAGGTCTGATAAACCTTCACCAACTGGAACTAAAGCGTCTTCTTTAATAGCTGTCGTAACACTACGTTTTTTCTTCCTTTCTCTGGCTTCTTCTTGGAAAAGCCTATCTAACTCTGCAGCTTCAGCTTCTTCTCTTTTCTTAGCTTCCTCCGCTCTTCTCTCTTCTTCTTTCTTAACCGCCTCATCTACACCAGCTAGTTTCTTTTGGTATTCTTCTTGAGCTTTTTCATATGTCTCTTGATCTTCCGCTAGAAGCATATCATACTCATCTTTCTGAGATTCTAAGGCTCTTAGCTCATCTCCTGCGGATAATGGCTTTTGTTGCATCGCAGCATTTTTAGTAGCATCAAAATTAGCTAACATGTCTGGAGACAATTTCTTTTCAGCGGGTTTTCCTTGTTTAGGTGGTTCTCCTTGTTTAGGTGATTTCCTATTCATTATATCTCTAAAGAGTGCAATATCTTGAGGACCTAGATTTTCACCCATCGCCAACTTTCTTTCTAAGATCTTACTCTGTGTAAAATCTAAACCTTTCCGACTTTGTTCAGCATCCCCCTTTTTAAAGACTTCTGCTTTATAATCTTTTATTTGTTGCTGTTTAGCTCTGTCTTTTGTGTTACGGACAACCCTATCAAAATCGCTATCATCAAAAGATGAATCGCCTAATTTCCTGCCCTCCCGTAATATCCTTGCTCGTTCTTCAGGATTTTTACTAAAGTACATGGGATCTGCTGTGCCTTCTCTAGTCATTCTAGAAATGATCTGATTACCTA
>Ga0209337_1002987_pt1 | contig 11990 bp, 9 predicted proteins | sample LinPmetageLP53_FD_184044 | JGI IMG/M metagenome (GOLD analysis project Ga0209337, IMG submission 184044) | Marine viral communities from the Pacific Ocean - LP-53 (SPAdes) (version 2) | ecosystem: Environmental > Aquatic > Marine > Oceanic | place: Pacific Ocean | collected 2010-02-08 | reverse complement strand
ATTAAAAATTATTTTTATTTTAAATTTGTAAGTTTAGAGGCAGAACAATTCCTTTCCCTAGCTAAAGAAATACTATCAGGTAGCCAAAAAGGTAAAGACCAAGTTAAAAAAATGATTGACGAAATAGTCAACCAATTAAAACAAGAAGATTATGAAGATGCTTCTGGTGAAGTATCTACCCCACCAGTAGTGGATACACCCACAGACGAAGAACCACAGTTAGATATTGACACCATTTTAGATAAAATAAATAAAAGTGGTATGGACTCCTTAACCAAAGCAGAAAAAGACTTTCTATATAATTTGTAAAAGGTTAATATTTTTCCGATATTTATAATATATGGATAAACAAAACTTAATACAAGAATATGCCAGGTGTCTTCAAGACACGAATTACGCTATTAAAACCTATCTGGAAACTTACGATAATACACAATCTAAATACGTACCTTTTAATTTATTTCCTGAACAGGAAATGATGTTATCTAATTTTGACAAATATAATGATAATATAACAAAAAAGTATAGACAGGCTGGTGTATCAACAGCTACAGCAGCATGGGTCTCTAAAAAGCTTCAGTTTGCTTCGAAAACTAAACCAGAAAAAATACTAATAATTGCCAATAAACTAGACACAGCTTCTGAGTTTGCCAATAAAGTTAGGGGTTTTTTAAATCAATGGCCTGATTGGATTAACGTTGGGTTTTCCAAAGAGAAAGATTCACAAAAACATTTTAAATTAATGAATGGTAGTGAAGTGAAAGCTGTAGCAACTTCTGTGGATGCACTTAGGGGTTTCACACCCACAACACTTATTTTTGATGAGGCGGCTTATATAGAAGCTGGTGATGATTTTTGGGCTGCTTGTATGGCATCCCTATCAACCGGAGGTAAAGTAATAGTAATATCCACACCTAATGGATATGATAAAATATATTATGAAATTTACGAACAATCTATAAAAGGGTTAAATAGTTTTCATATTTCAGAACTTCACTGGGAGAACGACCCTAGATTCACAAAAGATTTATATTGGGTAAAAACAAACGACATTGTACACTTTTTATTAAACATAGAAGACTTCGACGAAAGTGAATTCATCCAAGAAAGAGATATGGATAAATTTGGGGAATTAATTAGAAATGGTTATAAACCTTGTTCTTCTTGGTTTGAGAGTATGGTTAAAAAACTTAAATATGATAGAAGAAAGGTTTCACAGGAATTAGAAAGTGCTTTTTTAGGGTCTGGTGATAATGTAATTCCAGTGGAAACAATAGAAAGAATAAAAAATGAAGATATTAGAGACCCAGAAGATATGTTTGTTGGGAATCAGTTATGGGTTTGGGAAAAACCAAAAGAAGGGCATAGGTATATTTTGGGTTGTGATGTTAGTAGGGGAGACTCTGAAGATTTTACTTCTATTATCATAATAGACTTTGATGAAAGATGTCAAGTACTAGAATACTTGGGTAAGATACCACCAGACTTAGCGGCGGATATAATATATAAATGGGGTACGATGTACAAAGCTTATGTTGTTACTGATATCACTGGTGGTATGGGTGTGGCCACCTCTAGAAAATTACAAGAACTAGGATATAAAGATTTATATGTGGAAGGTATGAATACCGCCGATAAATGGAAATACAACCCAAACCAAGGAATTAAAACACCAGGATTAGCTTTTAACAATAAACGAAGTCAAATTGTGGCTTCTTTTGAAGAGGCACTAAGACATAAGTTTACTATAAGGTCTAAAAGGTTATTAAACGAATTACACACATTTGTTTTTATAAATGGGAAACCTAACCATATGAAAGGTAAACATGATGATTTAATTATGGCAATAGCAATGGCTTTATATGTTGGGGAAAATTCGTTTACCCAATTAAACAAATCAGATAGTTTAACTAAAGCTATGTTAGATGGTTGGACAACTAGTAGTAGTTCTACAGAAGATGAGCCATCACATAGACGACCTAAACAACATACACCTTTATGGGGTATGACAGGAAATGTTAATCAGGACCAAAAAAGTCTCTATAAAGAATATTCTTGGTTATTTGGTAGGAGACAATAGAATATAATTGACTATTTATAATATAATTATTATTATTAATTAATATGGCAGAAAACTTAACAATATATCAGAGACTAACCCAAATGTTTGGGTCGGGAAGACCGACAATAGCTTCATCAGATAGATACCCACAATTTAAATTGGGCTCTCAGGACATCCTAAAGACAGATTCTAAAAAGGACTTTGAGGAAAAAAAACTACAGTACCAACAACAATCCTATCTCGCTAATCAGTGGCAAAAAATAGACAATGAACTTTACACAAAGTCTATATATTATGAACCATCTAGATTAGCTTCATATTATGATTATGAATCTATGGAGTTTACACCAGAGATATCCGCCGCTTTAGATATATATTCAGAAGAAAGTACAACACCTTCAGAAAAAGGTTACATGTTAAGTATATATTCTGAATCCACTAGAATAAAATCGATATTAGGAGACTTATTTAATAACATATTAGACATCAATACAAATTTACCCATGTGGATTAGAAACACTTGTAAATATGGTGATAATTTTGTTTATCTTAAAATTGACCCGGAAAGAGGTATTATCGGTTGTAACCAATTACCTAATATAGAAATTGACAGAACTGACGGTACCACCTTTGTAAACGCACATACAAAAGCAGATGAAACAAAGGAAAGAAAGGTGGAGTTTAAATGGAAAGAAAAAGAAATGAGGTTTAATTCTTGGGAAGTCGCACACTTTAGATTATTGGGTGATGATAGAAGACTACCATATGGTACTTCTATGTTGGAAAAATGTAGAAGAATATGGAAACAATTATTATTAGCTGAGGACGCTATGTTGGTATATAGAACATCTAGAGCTCCGGAAAGAAGGGTGTTTAAAGTTTTTGTGGGTAATATGGATGACAAAGATGTTGAAGCTTACATCCAAAAAGTAGCTAACAAATTTAAACGTGACCCAGTTGTGGACCCCACTAATGGAAATGTAGATTTAAGGATGAATCAAATGGCTGTTGACCAAGACTATTTTATTCCAGTTAGAGACCCTGCAGCACCAAGTCCTATAGATACATTACCTGGAGCTACTAACTTAAGTGAGATAGCCGATATAGAATATATTCAGAAAAAATTATTAGCTTCTTTAAGAATACCTAAGGCTTTTTTAGGGTTTGAAGAAGTTGTTGGTGAGGGTAAAAATCTTGCGTTACTAGATATTAGATTCGCTAGAACTATTAATAGGATACAAAAATCTATTATACAAGAATTAAATAAGATAGCTATAATACATCTTTATGTGTTAGGTTTTGAGGATGAGATAGAGAATTTCTCATTAGGACTAACCAACCCGTCTACACAAGCAGAATTATTAAAATTAGAACAGTGGCAGACAAAAATAACATTATATAAAGATGCTGTTGGTGACCCGGGTAGTGGTATTTCTCCCGTATCAGCAACATGGGCTAAGAAGTTTATATTGGGTATGAGTGATGAGGAGATTAAATTAGATTTACAACAACAAAGATTTGAAAAGGCTCTATCTGGAGAGTTAGAAAAAACATCTGAAACTATAACCAAAACAGGTCTTTTTAATACGGTAGACAAATTATATGGTGATGTACCAAAACCAGAGAGTGATAGTGACACAGAGCTTGAAGAACCAGGATTAGACTCTGGTAGTGAGGATATGGCAGACTTTGATATGGGTGGGCCAGAAACAGAAGCACCTGGTGGTGGTGACGAAGTTACCGAGCCAGTAGCAGCCGCAGAAAGTTTTAATAAAGAAAAAGGATTACCACTACTTATGGAGAATAGAGGGTTAGATTTAGATGGGCTACAAGACTTATTTGAAAAAGCAAATAAAGATATTGACAGTATCAATAAAGAAGTAGACACCTTATTAAAGGATTAGATATATTTATAATAAAAACATATTATGAACAATTTTTCCTTTTACAAACAAAGCTTAGACACCATACTTGAAAATTCATACAAGGATAAGAATGAATTTAAAAACAATTTATCTGTTATCATGGGTGCTATGAAGTACTCTAAAACTTTAAAAGAATTTTTTACACTATATAATGATATTGATTTAAAAACAATTGAAGATAGGGGGGTTGGTGAAAAATACATAAATGAAAGTATATCTTACTTAAGAAGTAATAAACATAAACTTTCTAAGATAAAACCTATTTTAGATAAGGTTATTAATAAAAGAAAAGATTTATGCACTGTCAATGAAAATACTATATATGATAAAATAGATAAAATAGTTTTTAATAATTCACCTAAAAACATAGAACACAATATAATCTTAAAAAATCATTTAGTAGAACACATTAACAAAAAACCACACAAAAAACTAAACAAAAAAATAAACCCAAAAACACTTTCGTATGTTATAAATAAAAAATACGATGAAGAGTACGGAACTAAACTAAACGAAACTCAAAAACAAATACTTAAAAATACCATTCTAATGAAAGAGGATGTATTAAATAAAGAGTTTAGTAATATCACTAAAGTGGTTGTTAATAGAATAAACCAACTACTAGAAGAATCCAAAGACGAAAATCTATGTGCAAGATTAGTTGAGACAAAGAACAAAGTGAGGGGGTTAGAACCTACAAAAAAAACCTACATTCAGGTTAGAGGCCTCCTAGAGGACTTGAACTAAAACTAATAATACTTTATATTTTACATATAAAATAATTAATATGTTAAAACAAGGTAGAGAAGTAAAAACACAAGTTTCCGACTTATTTCGCACCTCTTACGGGACGGTAGATATAACTAGATTAAAATCAGTATTCCTAAATTTGTCAAGTTGGGTGGAACCCCATAAAGATTTAGAAAAGTGGGACAACACTATAAATTCTTTTAAAACTAAGATTAAAAAAAGTATACAAAGTAATCTAAAAGAAACACCATTTAAATGCCAATCTATAGTTGACTTAGATTTAAGAGCAAGTGGAATTAGGACCGGAAAAAGAAGTTTCCTGAGATGTGAAATAACTCTATTTCTAGACAGTGGTAAAAAAGTAAAAGACCTTAAATCCCCCACCCTAATTAAATCAATCGACACAATCACAAATGACATTATTAATGACTCACTTTTAAAAACCAAAACCTTTACCTTTTACAAAGCCAAAAAGTAAGACCAGATTTTTTAGCCATAACTACTATTTATTTAAAAAGAATATTATGAGAGTATTAGAAGCAAGAGAACTTGGTCACGGAATCCTAGTTGAACACGATGGACATGTGTCACCAGATGACAATAAGAATATATTAAAAGAAATGGCAAACGATAATTTCGACGGTGAAATATATATGAATGCCATACTACAGAAATACGACACCCCAAACAGAAACGGTAGAATATACCCAGAAAAAATTTTAAGAAGAGAAAATGAAAGGTATCAGGATGTTATAAAAAGAGGTGGTGCAATTTCTGAACTTAATCACCCAGAATCTTCATTAATAGATTTAGATAGAGCTTCTCACATAATTACAGAAACTTGGTGGGATGGTAATAGATTAATTGGTAAACTTAAATTATTGACATCACCTGGTTATTTAAAAGAAGGTGTGATATCTTGTGTTGGTGATATGGCAGCAAATTTATTAAGACAAGGTGTTACTTTAGGTATATCCTCTAGAGGGGTTGGTTCACTAACAAAGAATGGGGAATACAATGAAGTACAAGAAGACTTTGAATTGATATGTTTTGATTTGGTCTCTTCCCCGTCAACACCAGGTTCATATCTATTTAAAGAAGACGAAACTGCTGACAGTGTAGATGAAACTAGTGAAGTTGTAGAGTCTGCTAAAACACAAAATACTGAAAAATTAAACAACTCATTATCTATGATGTCCAAACTAAATAATTTTCTAAGTAGATAATTTACCCCACAAACACATTTAAAAAGGATTTTTTATAATCTTAAGATATTTATTATAAAATCGTGTGTACATGTATGCGGCTTTTAATAAATAAACTATTTAAAAAATAAAAAAAACGTGAGTAAATCAATTTTAGAAAAAGCGTTGCTCGAGGCGGAACAGTTGGAAGAAACTATGAAGTCTAATGCAAAAGAAATACTTTCTTCGACAATGAAGGAAGAAATTCATGAATTAGTAAAAGAATCGTTAAGTGAAGACGATTACCTTAAGGAGCAAGAAGAAGAAGAAGTTGATATTATTGATATGGAAGACGAAATGGACGATGACGAAATGGAAATGGACATGGAAGACGAAATGGAAGATGGTATAGAACTTAGTATTGAGGACGAGACAGACGACATAGAGTTGCCTGAACTGCCACCTCTAGATTTAACATTAGCATCCGATGCTGAAGTATTAAAAGTGTTTAAAGCAATGGGAGACGAAGATGGAATTATCATCCAACAGGACGATGATGAAATCGAGTTAACCGACAACACTACTGATACGGAATACATCATTAAATTAGAAGAAGAAAAAAAATCAAAAACAATGAAAAAATCAATTAAAGAAATGGACATGGACGAAGAAATGTACATGGACGAAATGGGGAACATGGACGAAGAAATGGACATGGACGAAATGGATAACATGGAAGAAGGAGGCCACGAAATGGACGAAATGGATGAAGTTGTTTATGAGATTGAACTTTCTGAAGATGAAGATATGGATGAAATGGAAATGGAAGAAGGTGGAGCTAAAAAAGGTGACCAATCCGCGACTCATAGAGATTATATGAAGGAAGGTGGTGCTAAGAAGGGAGACCAATCAGCAACACACAGAGATTATATGAAGGAAGGAGGAGCTAAAAAAGGAGACCAATCAGCATCTCATTTAGATTATGAAGGTGAGATGAAAGAAGGTGATTATGGATTCAAAAAACATAAAGGACACTCTGACCAAGGTTACTTGGATAGAGAGGATGATATGTTAGGTGGAGAACATGGTCATGAAGACGATGAAATGTCTTTAAAAACGAGAGGTAGAATGGCAAGAGGTACTAGAAAATATGACATGGGAGAGGCTTCCAGAACTTTAGGGTTAGGAAGAGAATCTGGTGGTAAACATAAACCTTCTGGTATTAGAAAAGCTATCACTAATAATCGTAACCTTGGGGAAAGTCGTATAAGAAAGTCCTACAATCTTCTTAAAGAAGAGGTAGAAACTTTAAAAGTTAAAAATGCTGACTATAGGAAAGCGTTGACAACATTTAAAGATAAACTGAATGAAGTAGGTGTGTTTAATTCAAATCTAGCTTACGTAACACGTCTATTTACAGAACATTCAACTACCAAGAAGGAAAAAATCAACGTTTTAAAACGTTTCGATGGTGTAAATACATTGAAAGGTTCTAAGGGGTTGTACAAGGTAATCAAAGAAGAACTTACTCAGGAAGTAGTTAAACCTACAAAAACAATTTCTGAGTCAGTTGAGAGTAAAATTACTAAATCACCTACTAGTGGTGGGGGTGGTAAACTATTGGAATCAAAAGTTTACGAAAATCCACAATTTAGTAGGATGAAAGACTTAATGTCTAAACTATAATAAACGCTTTTTAAAACTAAAAAAAAAAACTATGGGAGCACTATTAGAATCAGGTATGGTTGGTAACATCGGGTTAAAACACCTTAAAGTTATCAAAGAAGATACCTTAAACAAATGGGACAAGCTTGGATTCCTTGACGGACTTAAAGGTCACGTTAAAGAAAACATTGCCCAACTTTATGAAAACCAAGCTACACACCTAATCAACGAAGCTACTGCAGCGGCTGATTCAGGTTCATTCGAAACGGTTGTTTTCCCGATAATTAGAAGGGTATTCTCTAAATTATTGGCAAACGATATCGTTTCCGTACAAGCTATGAACTTACCAATTGGTAAATTGTTCTACTTCGTACCTAAAACCGCGGCTTACATCCAAGGTAATAACCCAACAAATGCTGGAACTCACTACGGACCAGTTGGTGGACCTAACGGACCAAGTACGGCTACAGGACCTTCTTCTTCAGGAGCTTCTACGTACGACCAATTCTACGCAGCGAACGCACCAAACGCATACAATGATGGATACTATGATTACTCAAGAGGTAACATTACTACTGGTAGTTCTGTAGCTCATTCACAAGTATGGGATGGAAATAACTTAGTAGACCAAGGTATTGTAATTCAGTCTAACACTTGTGCAAGAACACTAATCGTTAAGATGAGTGGATTCTCACAAACAGGGGTTGGTACTTTAACAGGTCCTGATGGAAATCAACAAGATACTGAAGACTTCTTAGGTTCATTACAACTTATTAATAGTGCTGGAGCTTATAACTGTTGTGATACAGACCCATCTTCTGCTGAAGTTCATGGTACAAACCACGGAGTTACTTACGCACAATCAACTCCAATGTTATTCCGTGTTGTAACACAGAAATATGGTTTTGGTATCGTAGATAGAGCTGACACATGTGACTCAAACGGAAGTATATTCCTAGAAGTTGATTTATCATGTCCAGCATGTATATCATGTCAATCAGTTGATGGATATGTAGGTTCTTCTGCAGCTACATTACCGGTTATTAACGCAATCTGGAGAAATTACGCTACTTTAGAATTTGAAGAAGAAATGGGTGAAGTTTCTTTTGACTTACAAGCTGTTACAGTTTCTGTTACTGAAAGAAAACTAAGAGCTCAATGGTCACCAGAACTTGCACAAGACGTTTCAGCATTCCACAACATTGATGCGGAAGCTGAATTAACAGCGTTGTTATCTGAAGAGGTTGCAGCTGAAATCGATAGAGAAATCTTGAGAGACCTTAGAAAAGGTGCAGCATGGAACTTAAGATGGGACTACAACGGTTGGAAACGTTTTACAGCTGGTCAAGCACCATACACTCAAAAGGATTGGAATCAAACTTTGATTACTGCTATTAATCAGTTATCAGCACAGATTCACAAATCTACATTGAGAGGTGGGGCTAACTGGATTGTATGTTCTTCTGAAATTTCTGCAATTTTTGATGACTTGGAATACTTCCACGTTTCAAACGCAGCACCAGAACAAGACCAATACAATATGGGTATTGAAAAAGTTGGAACATTATCAGGAAGATTTACTGTATACAGAGACCCTTACTTCCCAGCTAACCAAGTGTTAATTGGACATAAAGGAACATCTCTATTGGATACTGGGTACGTTTACGCACCGTATGTACCATTACAGTTAACACCTACAATGTACAACCCATTCAACTTTACACCAATCAAAGGTATCATGACTAGATACGCTAAGAAAATGGTGAACAATAGATTCTACGGAAGAATCACTGTTGATGGAGTTAGAACATTTGATGTTAGAGAATTGAAAAGATAATTATTAATTCTTAATATATTTGAAAGAAGCCCTCATTATGAGGGCTTTTTTTTTTGTATATAGGTAGATATTTATAATAAAGTAATATGAAGAAAAACACATTAATATTAAAAGAGTCTGAACTAATTGATTTCATAAGTACCACAGTTATGAAAGTAGTAAAAGAACAAGAGGATGAGATTTTCAAATTAAATCCGAATGTACCTTTAGATGTACAAATGGCAGATAAAAGTGGTTTAAAATATGTAGCAGCCAATCAATCACCACAAAGTTTCGTATCATTTTGGTTCGATGAGTGTGGGGTCATAAACAAAAGAAAAGGTCTTACTCACGTTAAATCTATAACTAACAACACAAGAGAAGCTATATATTGTTTTGATAGAATGCCTAAAATATCAAAAGATTACCTAAAAGGTAGTAATAGAAGAGAAATAGCAATACTATGGAATACCTACGGAAAAGAAGTTATGGCAAAAATTGAGGATGAGTTAATACCTAAAATGAGTGGATTTGGTGACCAAAGTAATTTTAATAATACTGACAGAAATTTTTACGCTAAACACCAAAACTTAGTTGACTCAAGGTGGATACAACTGAATCACAGTAGTTTACCTGATGAAGATTGGGTTGGTTGGAAGTATATCGAATACACTGCGGATGTTATAGGTATAGTAGCTATATTTTTCGGACCTGTAGGTTGGATTGTTAGTGGGGTGGCCGGATTGGTCTCAGCATTTTCTATGTACCAACAAGGAAATGTAGCTGGTGCGGGACTAGTTGCATTATTAGAATTAATACCAGTGGTTAAATTAATTAAACACTTCAAACACGTTAAACACTTTAAAGGTATGGGTGATGAAGTAATAACAAATGGATTAAAATTCTTCGAAGAACCAACAGAAATTGCTTATAAAGCGTTAACAAAATCTGAAAAAGAACTAGTAGATTATATAATTAAAAACCCAGAAATGGTTAAAAGTATGTTAAAAGTTACTAATTCTTCTAAGAAAGCTAAAAACCTTATTTTAAATGTAAAAGACATGAAAGAATTTTGGGCAATTGCAAGTAGTCCAAAAGGAAAAAAATACGGTTTAGATAAGATAGGGTGGAATGAGTTTAAAAAATTACAAGATTCTTTGAGAGAGGCTGAAACTATACTTATAAAAATAAAAAATGGGATACCACAAGCTTCAGCAGTCTTAGGGACCTTAGTTGTTGGTGGGTATGCATTTATTAAATTACAGAATTGGTTAAATAAAAAATGGGCATCATTTAAAATAGGTCGTACTGAAGATTATATATCGTCGGAATTGTATGGTGATAAGTGGTTTTATAGGTTTGATAGGGTGGTAAATGAAAAATACCCATACACATATCATTCTTGTCGTCCAGTTAGAAAGGAAGAAGGGTTCATGCAACCAGATTGCACACATGGGGTCCCTAATAATTATAAAGAATATTTGTTAACTGATGGTGAAGTAGACCCTATATGGTTACTAAGATTATGGTACAATAAACAAAACTATCCAGAACTCAGAAACTTAGTAAAAGCAGCACCTGATGGAAGGTATAGTAATATGGGTAGTTGTGTTGGGGTGGACCTACCAGGTTCACCTAATCCTGGTGGTGGATGGAGACCAAACCTTAATTGTGTTAAAGGTTTTACTTTAGGTGCGGATACAGAAGCAGAAAAAGACGACTTTGCAGAGTCATTCTTAAATATAAGTTATAACGCAACAACAGAAGATGAATTAAGACAAGGTATTAAAGACATAATTTCACCAGACTTACCAAACCAACTTGCTGATGATATTATAGAGGGAATAAAAAAATATGAAATAAATCCTAATCTGGGTGTAGAATAGGTATTAATGTGTATTTATAGTAAAGTGTAAAATAGGGTGAAAGAAAGACTAAAAGAAGAGATTGATAGAAACAAATCATTAATGGGTATAATTAGTGAACAAGACATGGATATAGAAGCCCTATTAAGTGACACATCACTAACTAAAAGGGGAGATACATTCCAGATTGAATATGATTCAGATGCAGCTGGTGACCAAGTATTCAGCTGTTTTAAATTGTGGTTGACTAATGTGGGTGAGATGGATTGTAGTTACGCAAAGATAACGAATGGAAAGTGGTATTTGGATTTCTGTATTCCTACAGGCAAAGGAAGTTTGGTTAAAGCTTATCTTAACGGTAATTTACAATTTTTGGAAAATTTGGGACTAAACATTACGGCTTTTGAAGAACCTGAGGGAGTTGATGTTGTACACGATTCATATGGTTGTTCATGGAAAAATGATGAATTAGAAATTATAATTGACCCTCTAAAAATGGGTTGGGACCCAAAGGAATATTTTAATTTTGTGAGATATGGAGAAGGTGACCTATTTAAAGCACAAAATGATATTAAACTAAAAAAACAAAACTGTTAATAAACAAAAACAAAAACAAAAATTATGAACTTCTTTAAAAACATGTTAAGTAGTGAAGGTAAAGTTTCTAGTAAGAGATTTGTTACTTTCATATGTCTTCTATTTATGTTAATTGGTTATACCGCA
>Ga0209337_1002986_pt1 | contig 11993 bp, 4 predicted proteins | sample LinPmetageLP53_FD_184044 | JGI IMG/M metagenome (GOLD analysis project Ga0209337, IMG submission 184044) | Marine viral communities from the Pacific Ocean - LP-53 (SPAdes) (version 2) | ecosystem: Environmental > Aquatic > Marine > Oceanic | place: Pacific Ocean | collected 2010-02-08 | reverse complement strand
ACGATGGGTTATTCTGGCTAGCAGTACATACTGCTGTTAGTTATAATGAAAGCTATAAGATAGATGATATGCCTGAGTGGGTTGAGCAAGACTATAAAGCTTACCTTAAGTTAGAAGAATTAGATGATATCTCAGTAGATAAGATGACGCTTGAGGACCGCGTCAACTGGGTAAACAATAACATGGATTGGATAGTAGACTTAGGACGCACTGCTTCTTTTGTACCATGTGAAAAGACGGTATCATTTCTTGCTTGCTGCATTGAATGGTATGACTATCATGAGGCTAAGAAGGATCATCGATTACATATGACTCACTTACCTATACCAATTGATGGTAGTAATAATGGTTGGCAGCATCTTGGTTCTATATCTAAAGATGAGCAGACAGGAGATCTTGTAGGATTAATTCCAATAGTAATACCTAAAGATTTCTACGTTCAGACTGCTAAAGAATTAATAAAATTAACTAGTGATGAACGTCTGCGTGCTATACTAAGCTCAATGCCTATGAAACATATACGTAAAGGCATTACAAAGAGAGGCTCAATGACTCGAGCTTACTCTGCAGGTGCAGGTAAGATAGCAGAGAATATGTTCTTCGATTGTAAAGCAGAGGACTATCATACAGCCTATGATATTACCCAAGACGACTGTAATAAATTTGCAAAGATTCTTATCAAAGCAATAGACAAGGTATGCCCTGGTCCACTAAATACTATGGCGTATCTACAAAAACTAGCCTCATTTGAAATAGGTAAGTACAAGAAGTTTTCTCCTGATGGAGAGCCTGCTGGTAAGGAATACACTGAAGTAATTCTACGTCAAATCTAACTGTACATAAAGAAAGATAAATCAAATGAAGAGTTAGAAGAACTAAGTAAGTTAGTTCAATTCATAAACTCATATGAATCCAGAAAGATATATGGTAACGGTGCAGATAGAATATGTTGGACCACACCTTCTGGTTTTCCAGTTGAGTACATTAATTTCCAAATGCAAAGGCGTAAAGCTAAAGGCACAATCAATGGATATACAACTTACAATAAACGAGGAGCAGTACAACACTGCGCACAGGTTGCAACTAAGCTTCCTGATATACGTGGATTCATGACAGGAATCTCACCAAACTTTGTACACTCAATGGACGCTAGCCATATGGCATTAGTAGTTAGTGATTGGAACGGAGAGTTTGGTGCAGTACATGATAGCTTCTCAACTCACGCATGCGATGTAGAATTATTACTCGCGCATACAAAACGCAAGTTCATGGACATGTATGAAGTAGATAACTTCTACCACTACATTGAAAATGAAATGATAACAGATAAAGAAGGAATAGATGTAGAACAACCTGAGTTAGGTAGTCTAGATATCAATGACATAGAAAACTCTGATTACTTCTTTGCTTAGGAGGAGCTTAATGCCCATAAACCATAACTACTTAGCACTAAGAGGCGCTGACGTAGACGATAAAGAACTACAAGAACAATACCCACAGATACCTGATGAAGCATTGTATACTAAAGAAATAAATAGTATCATGCTAGATATAACCTATAATAAAAATGTTGAAGCAGGATTAACAGAAGAAGAAGCAGTTAAGAATAAAGATGTGGCTGCTCGAGGACTGAAAGAGCTATACGCTAAGAACGGATTGCTTTAATAAAAAACCCCAATAGATTTCCATACGGATTTCTATTGGGGTATTTTTTTTAATGTGCGAAGTACTGCAGTGGTATCATTGTATACGTACCATCACGATTGCGATGCTTGTATCCTTGAGACCTAAGTTTTTCCATTAACTTCTGTTTCTTATTATTTGTTTTTATTATCATTTTAGTTATTTGATTTCTAAAATCTATCTGTTTATAGAACTCATCTATAAAAGCATAGTACTGTCTATAAGTTATATTCTGTGGTGGATTCCAATCAAGATTCTGTGGATCATAGTTATATCCAACTTTTCTCATAGCATTTCTCATACTATCAACCCATTGTTTAGCTTGTAATCCAAAGTTTTTCTCATCATACGGTGCCATCTTACCTAGTCTTCTAGCAAGTTGAGTACCACTATAAGTTTTCTTAGAGCCACCATCTTTCGCATCACCTGTAACACCTGTGTGATCTTCTAACATATACTTCATATACAAACCGTCTAACTCTGATATAACATCGTTGCCTTTCTCTTTAAGAACTGCAGCTTTATTTTTATCATAGCGTTTCATGAGTTGTAAAGTAGAATCTTTGTAAGCCTGTAAGTAAGAATAGTTAATACATTCTTTCATCCAGTTCTTATTAACTTCTCCTAATACTACATCGTAGTTGTTTGCGTCCATTTTAAACGCATCATAAATAGTAAACAGATATGGGTTACCATGTCCAGCATTAGATATATCGTTCCATGACTGGCCTGTATAGGTTTTCACTACTGTTACAGCGTCCAAAGATTGTATAGGTCCTGGCAAGGCGCCACCGTAGGCGTGTCTTCCTGGCTCTGAGCCTCGTATAGTTGTCTTCGGTGTTGCGGAACTCATTCTACTTTTATAGTGAAAGGCTCTACGTCTCTGCGTAAGACTTTGGTTTCCTTTCTTATCAACAGGAAAACCTTGAGCAGCTGCAATTTGAGGTGACGCTGCATATGTATCATAGTCAGTAAAGGCTGCTGTGCTTGAACCTTCAGATACTGGTCTACCGAATGCTAACCTTCCTATACCACCAGGTCCATCTATAACTTGTATATCATTTAGAAGAGCAAACATACCAGACGATGCTCGTACTAAAGATCTTGAAGTAATAGCATCAGCAGACATAACTTCAACTAACGATTCAGAATACTTATTGTTTAATGCTTGAGATAAATGCTCCAGTCCTGTAAACCCGAGCTTTTTATCATTCATAACGTACGCATAGCTATTTGAGAATGCTGCTAACGTATTATTATTAGGGTCTGACTTTGCTTCTTGTAGTTTAAGGTTAATAGCATCTTTAAAGTTAACCCAAAAACTAAACAACTCCATACCATAACCATAAGTCATAGTAGTATCTTTATTTAATTGTCTATAAGAGTACAACTCTCTAGCAAGGGTATTCATATGCTCGATAGCAGTGGCTCCATCTGCAGGATCGAAGTTAATATCTTCCCACCCTTTATCTAAAGAAGATACTGCAAGTTTCTCTAGCAGATCTCTAACATCACCTTCATCTAATAGCTTATCAACACCTGTACGAATAACACCTGTACGTAAAGCTGTTTCTTCATGACCCATCTGTACACCGTTAGATGCTATACCATTTGTCTTGCCGTCTATATAAGCATTGAAGTAAGTATGAAAAGGTTTCTTTTCTGCCATAGCATCAGTGTAATTCGCGTAGTCAATCAGCCCATCTATATACATCAAGCCATCTTGACCTTTATCTCTTATCTTATCTATTAAATCTGCATGGATAGTAGGGTCTAGTACCATAGAGTTTTGAATCCTAGCCATAGCTGCAGCAGGAAAATCAGGGTTATCTAATGGTATCTTAGAAGCAATAGCATCTGATACGGCATCGTAGTCTGCGTCACTAACATTCTGTAAAGATCTTAATGCATCACCCCACTTTTTCATCTGAGGGCCAGCAGCTTTTAATGCGCGCTCTCTAGCAGAAGGTAACAATCCATCAGCTCCATCAACTAACATAGCCGCATACATCTGTCTTATGTTTTGATCTACTTGATCTCCTTTTCTATTAATCTTTGCTGGCTCACCAGCTCGTGTTACAAATCTAGTTATCTTAGAAGTAACTGGATTAAAGTAAGTTTGTTGTGGTAAAATCCTATAGTTATAAGCTAACACAGAATAAGATAAGTAGTTTGCTTTATCTTTAGCATTTGCAATCGCACTAACTTGCTGAGCGTAGCTCATCATAACACTTTCCATAACTTTGTCAGCGTCGTATACCATAGACTCTGGAATGTTTAGTTCAGGATCGTTAGGGTGTTGCCATACTTTAATATCTTTATTATACACATAACGTTTACGCTGCAACTCAGCTAGCTCAGCTGCCTCCTTAGCTATAAACTCATCAGCTTTTGACTGACCTAGACCATGGATCTCTGCTTGCCAAGTAGAAACATCTGCTTCGTTACCTGCTTGCAAACGACCTAGCAGTGTAGCTAACATAATCTTACCGCGTCTCTTATCTACTACATGTGCTACGCTACTGGCACTTATCATAGCTTTCTTTACTAGCTCACTTTCTTTTTGACCTAAGTTACCTAAAGTAACTTTAGTCATAGAACTTAAATCACCTTCATCTATAGATCCGCTAGGCGCCGGCGCAGAAAGAGGTTTTATCGGTTGCTTAAGAAACAATGAAGCCCTACGATCTCTACCTTTTATTAAGTCTAATCTACCTGCCTCTGATAGTTGAAACGTAGACTGCTCTTGTGTTACACCACCGCCTTCAATTCTTGTTATCATTTTAGGATTTAGAACTGCGTATAGTTCTTTAAATGCAGCACCTAAAGTTTCAGCTTCTCTTCTAGTTAAGTTAGTTTTGTCGGCATCAGGGTTCATTCGTTGATACTCTTTATGTATCATGTTACCTAAAGAACCATTACCTTTATTTATTGTAATGTCTTTACCTTCTATTTCTCTAGCTCGATCTATTTTTCTTTGATCTACAGCTGATAGTCTTTTACCTTCTGACTTAGGTTTACCTGTTATCTCGTCTATTTCAAGTTCACCTTCAAAATCTTCAAGATAACTTAAATCAGCAAGAGCATTTTCAGTAACCGCTAATGCAATCTTAGTATACAATGTATTAGGCACTTGCTTATCTATTCTACGATTATACTCTAAAGCACCTGCCTTCATTACAGCTGTTACAAGAGAACCTGTGGCTGACTCATTCATTGAACCCGCTTTAACTTGAATATCAGCAGGCACTGTAATAGGATCTCCAATGCGCTCATTATTTTTTCGAGGTATACCTGCTCCAGCCTCTTTCATTTCAAATGTAGCCCTAGGATTACTTAAGTTAGTAGGTGTTGTACCTAAATAAAACTCTCCTTCTTGAAGTCTTAACGAAGCGTTCTTAAGTCTCTCTTCAAAACCACCATCATCTGTAGATTTACTGTCAGGTCTTATAGGATAGTACTTATTTCCTAGTGGTGCAAACCTACTAGCTTGTTTATTTCTATCAGCCATGCTTAGAATATCAGCATCTTGTTCAGGTATTTCACTAGCTCTTACACCAAACGCAGAGTTGACTAGATCATCAGGCTCTGTATCAAATGCGTTTACTAGCGGTTGACCTTCAATTGAAATAGATCCTTCACTACGTGCTTCAGCTGCAAGGGCATCTGTTAAAGCAGCTGACATCGCTAAGTTATCGGGAGTGTTAGAAAGAGATCCTCCTCTCTCTAACATTATTTCTTGGTTCTTACGTGCATCTCCTTGTTCCGCTATAGATTCCGGCATAGTCGATGACGTTAAATTTTTCGCTACCATATTATTTATCCTGTGTTATTAAAGTTCCATCGGTTTGCAAACTCTCCTGCTTGCGTACCGATCTGATTGAATGGTCCTAAAATTGGTGTCACTTTCATACCCAATCTTACACCTTCCCCGACATCTCCTCTTACAAACTTACCAGCAGCTCGTGCTACACGTTTACCATAACCTATAGCAGGCGCTTCACTAGCTGCACTGTTAAATACCCAGCTTGCTGCACCGTCAGAGCGTTGCTCATACAGAGGCATGAACTGATCTAATATTCTTTCAGTTGTACCAAGTAATCCAGAAGATCTTATTCCTCTTTCGATATACTCTGAGTCATCTAAGTAAGGAGACTTGTCGCCATACTTAAGAATATCTTTTATATACTGTGAAGCAAAGCTTAACATAATCATAGTTGCCATAGTGGCAAAGGCGTTATACTTAAGTGCAGGAGTACCACGCTTAACATATTCTCCCCATAGTTTTGGTATGTGGTTAGCAGTAAACGTTGCTATGAAACCTTGAAACTGAAAGAACAAAGCAAACCTTGGATCTTGATATATTAAAGGTCTGTTAGCTGCGTCTGGTAATGCAGCTGCTTCTCTAATAAAGTTATATGTAGCTTCACGTACTTGCTTAGCCATTATCTCTTGTTTAGCTTCAACGTTACCAGGACCAGTGGATACTTGTGAAGGTCCTATAAAGTTTACACCTGCTGTGATTAACATCTCATCAAACATTAGATCGATTATGTTATCTACACCATCTACTCTTAGACCTAAGTCACGCAGCTGTGCTTCTGCTTCTTGTACAGATCTAGTTTTAGGCTCACCACTCATACGATTCTCACGTATTTCAGTTGCTCTATTATATAAGAAGTCTCCAAACATAGAAGCTCTCATAGCTCTAGTAAGATTTGTTATACCAGTTAAACCGTTCCATTTAAAGAAGGCTTCAAAGAAAAACTGTTGAGCAGCGTTAGTCTCACTAACACCTGTAACTTGTGCCGCGCCGACTGACCATTCATATAATCCAAGAAGTTTATTAATCTGCTGGCCAGGTGAGTACGTATCTTTAGATGTACGCTGAGTAGCCAAGTCTGTTACTTCTTTAGTTCCATCCCACATAGCTTTACCTAGCTCTCGACCTATACCTCTAAGTCCTACGTGATCTCCGTTAGCATTTCTTTTAGTAGTAAATATCTCGTCGGCTGTTAAACCTTTTGTTACAAGACCAAGTTCAACTGTAGATGATATTGCTGCCATAGGTAAACTTGCAAATGTACTTAACATCAAGAAGTTTTTCTGTAGCCTCTGTAACTTTTTACCCATCTCTGTTTGAGGTCTCATATAGTTTCCTGAATCTGCATCAAATATATTCTTTATATTGTATGCAACCTTATCTACTTCTGCTTTAGATATACCATCAACAAATTCTGCTTCATGCAGTAACTGGTTTATAACTGCACTGTCTTTACCCATATATTTTCTATGAGCCACAAATCTAGCGGACTGCTTAGCAGCATGGCTTATGTTAGCAAATATATCTGTCTCCATAAAGTCATCAAACTTATTATTCTCAGACATATTTAAAGATCTTTTCTTATGAGAGTTAGGAACTATCCCACCTTTAGTAGTACTGAAAGCTTCAGCATCTGTAATATCGTATGCTTCGTTATTATCTATTATCTCGTCGGTTAATTTCTTAGCATCAGCAGCACTATAACCATACTCATCTCGTAATAACTTTTGAAATTTACCTTGGTTCTTATACACAGATCTTTTATTAAGAGTTTTATATCTAAATAAATAGTCCTCTATATAACCCATGTCTGCGCCCGCTGCTTTTTGATCTTGATATAGTTTATCTCCTAGCTGCTGTATTTCTCTACCATGTTTTATAAGTGCTGCTTTACGAGGGTTAGAATCAGGTACTAATTTAGGATCAAACTTACCAAAGGTATTTCTGTACCTAGCTATGTCTTGAATAAAACCTTTACTAACTTCTGATTTAGCTTTACGAGAAAGTCTCTTATCATATCCTAAGTCTTTAAAGAATTGTATATCAGTAGCAATCATGTTCTTATATATAGCAACTGCATGTTGCTTAGCGGTCATGAAGTTTTCACCATCATAAACTCTTTGTAAACCACCACCTACTATTCCAGCAAGTCTTCTTAAAGCTCGAGATCTTATTTGTTGTAATGAGTTTATAGCATTAGGCCCTGATCCTTGGAACAAACCTAAAGGATTCATAGCTTTTTCTTTTAATGTTTCAACTATACCTTGATCTTTCATACGCTTCTTATTGCTTTCAGATCTTTCATCCATATGAGCTACACTAGATAACTTACTTTTAGTAGAACTTACAGCACCACCTAGTTTAGAAAATCCTGCTCGTGTTAAATTTCTTGATTGAGACCTTGAAGAGTTACGACTAGCTGCGTCTGCAGCGTTCTCTTCGTTAGACTTCATACCTTCTTTAGAGTTAGCTTCTTCTTCAGCCATGAGTGCCGCAGCTGATTGGTTCTTATCACTGGCAGGAGCTAACCTATATTTAACATCAGCCCAACCACCAACATTTTGTACCGTACCCATAGAAGATATACCAGCGCCAAGCATACCGCCGGCGACTGCACCTTCAGTAGCTCTCGAAACTAACTCTCGAAAGTCAAATGCTGAAGTGCCTATATCAGCATGATGAGCAGCTACATAAGCTGTTGCTTCTTGTAATCCTTCTGTTGTAGATTCTATAGTAGCACCACGCGCTTGCCGTCTCATGAGATCTAAGAATATTTGTTTAGCTGCTAGTTGTTTGCCAGCCTCGCTTGCTGCATCACCAGCAAAACTCGCTAACGATCTTCTAGTAGCAGAGCCAATAGCTAACCTTGCTTCAGCGCCTGACATACCTCGTTTAGTTAATTGAAGATAAGCTTTCTGAAATAGTTCTTTGCTAGCTATCCTTGTAGACATTACACCTTTTAAACCTAACAAATCAAGTGCCATTTGTGTAACACCTGATAGCGCTGCAACACCTACATTTTTATTCTTAGCATCCATCTCATTGTAAGTTTGACCTGCATATATAGAAGCTGGTAGAGCAAGTGAAGCACCACCTGTAGCTGGAGCAGTAAACATTGCGCCTGCTGTTATACCCATATAAGGTACAGACATAGCAAGCATATTAGTAAAGTATTCTAATCCACTATAAAAACCATTAACATCTTTGTATGATTGTATTGTATCTGCATAAGGTTGCAACTGTCTATGAGCACGTTCAACTCCATTCTTACCGATCTTAGACATAGTCTCTAAGCCAGTAGCATCACCAAACATATTAACAGCGCCGTACCCAGCTTCTTTAACTGTAACCCAAGTTTTATTCCATGTTGTAGACATAGGATTAATAGCTTTGTTATTTAAAAATCTATCAGAATTTCTAAAACTAACTTCAGCATCTGTGAAGTAGTTACCTAACCCCATCTCTTGCATACGCTTTAGTTCTATTTCGTCGTAAGCTACATGCTTTAGTCCTTGCTTTCTATACCCTTCAGTATCAAGAGCTTGAAGTATTTCCTCTCGTGCTACATCCCAAGTATCTTCTTCGTATATTCCTTGGAAAGACTCACGTTCTCTTTTATTCTTTTCAAGATTATATAGCAACCTATTTTCTTCAGACGTATATTGTGTAGGCTCAACAAGACCTTTCGATAATAACTTACGTTCCCAAGATTCACCATCATCATTTAACAAATCACCTATATATCTTGTCTCAGTATTATCAATTATAGGATTACCTTTCTCATCAAGATGTAACTTAATATTTGTAAACCCATATTCGTTAGCAAGCCTAGCTAAAACTTCTGCTTGTGTTTCACCACCTGCAGTACCTAGCTTAAGCTCACCTTCAATCCATTTAGTTGTCTCTCCGGTATCATAACCAGAGAGACGAATAGGCTTATCAAAGTCAGGTGATTCTACTGTATCACCATCAACAGCAAACATACCGTCAGCACCTATTGTATTAGGCTTTAGATTCTGTAATGCTTGCGCAAGTCCTTGATGCTCTGCAACCATTGGTACTGTATTATCTTCACCAAAAAAGTACGGTTCAGCCATAAGTATCTCCTTATTTATATGCTCTCATAAATTCGTATAGAGGTGTTGTGTCATTGTTCTTTGCAGCCTCTACAAATATATCAGATCCACCATCTGCCGCACGGGCCTTGGCATATTTTCTATACTCTATACCAGCATGCTTAATAATAGCAGTATTCCTTAACACTGGATTCATAGCTGCAATATCTGGATTGTTTTTACTAGCCGACGTTGCAACGTTTGTTATAGCATCTTTTAATAATCCATAAGGTATGTACTCGCCTTTTAAGTTTTTAAATGACACAGCACTTTCACCAGAAGGATTAGTCTCTGCTACAATAAAGGTTTGATTTAGGAAAGGAGTTAAGTCCTTAGCACCCGAACCTTTAGCCTTTCCTCTTGCAGCTGACTTAGCCATATTTATAGATAACTTAAGAGCGTCACCCGCTGTAGCAATATCAACATCGTTATCTATAGCCCATGTTGCTAGATCATGAGCCGCGTCAGCAGCACTAAGGCCTGGAATATGCTCTTTTTCTTTGTTGTCATCATCCGAATCTTTATAAGTTAAAGCACCTTCGGCTAGTTCAGTAGCTTGATCTTTTAATAACTTGTATCTTGCTCTGTATTCATCCGTACCCTTAACACGACTACCATCTGCAGACCACTGTGTAGTATCTACAGTAACCCAACCAATAGATCCGTCTTTAAGCTTGGCTTTTCTTTTCCAAACATTATGGTTAGGACCTAAGTTATGCTCAGCAACTTGAATTCGAAGTGGTTTGCCTGTACTACTTGTACCGTAAAGTGTTTTAGTTTTACCTGTAGGCACAGCTGGTTTGCCAATAAGTATTAGATCATTAACGTTTCTACTCTTCTCAAAAGCAGCAACAGATGTAGGCTCATACTTACCTGACTTTGCGTAAGCAGCTACATTAGCTTCATGCTGATCTTGTCTACCTAAGTAATACTTACCAGCCATAGCACCTGCTTGGTTACCTGATGCACCGAATAATCTAGCACCTAAGTAAATTGATATAGCTCTTACTAAATCTTTCTTATTAAACAAATCTCCAAATATATTTTTCAAGAAACCTTTAGCAGATTCCCATTGTGTACTACCGGGTTTGTACTTTTTATTACCCGCAGCTTCTAACTTACCCGATGCCGCAGCATCTTCTAGATTAGAAGGTAATCTACCGCCATTCTTTTGTTCAAAGCTTTTTACAATAGCATCTATCTTTTCTTTCTTAACAGGATCTACTGTAGTATCGTCATCTTTCTTTTCTGAACTAGAAACTATAGAACTTATTTGAGATTGACCACCGTTATCTACAATAACTTTGTCTAACTTTTTAAGTTCTTCTTTAAGTCTTTTCTTGTGATCTTCGTTTTTAGTTAACTCTACTTGACGTTGAATGTCTAACATCTTAAGTGTAGCTTGAGCTTTTCTTTTGTTCTGAGCAGAATCAGTTGCTAACTTATTTCTTCTATTAACTTCTTCTTTTCTAGCTTCTATATCAGCTAACCTTAGCTTGGCTCTTTCAGAAAGACCATCTGCTCTTTCCATAGTTTCTGTATCGTTTTCAACTACAGCTTTCTCGTACATAGCTTCAGCTTTTGCTATCTCGTTTTTAACACCGTTCTCAGCAGCTTTTATTTCTAAAACATCTGTACCTAATGTATAAGGTTGAGGTGCCTCTACTCCAGCATTACCCTCACTTCTTCCTAACTGCTCTTCAAGATAAGCTTTCCTTCCCATCATTGATTGATATGCTGGTGATTGTATAGGAGTTGTTTGCAACTGTAACATTAGTTGCTCTAACTCTTCATTCATTTTAAAATTAGCTTGATCACGTGATTGACCATACGGAGTATATGTTTGCTCAAGTGAGGCCATAGCTCTAGCGTCTGTTGACGGACTGAACTTAGGTATAGCTTGTCTACGGTTAGTCTCTTCTAAAGCTTGCATGCTATCTAAGTATTTACGCCTATCCTCGCGCTCTATCTTACCTGCCATAGTTCCATCAGGACCCATACCAATAATATTAGTTTCTGGATTAGCGATACCAGCTTGCAAATTTTCCCAAGCTATTTTATCTGCACCACCTTCAGGCCTGCTATACATATAATCAATAGGTTTAGGAACATAACCAGGAGGCATCATATCAGGTCTAACCATACCACCTCTAAGCTGTGCGGAGTCTGTCATATGTAAACCACCAGGTATAGGTATAGATGTTTTTGGATTTCCATACTGCATCATAAACGCTTCTTCATTACTGTTAGGTCCTGCAATATGGTCTGATGAATTCCGTAATAAATCCTCGTCAGTAACTATATTACCGACATCTTCAGGATTCACATCGCCTAATTTTCCTTGATAGTTCTTGATGAAATTCATTATATCA
>Ga0209337_1002984_pt1 | contig 11995 bp, 16 predicted proteins | sample LinPmetageLP53_FD_184044 | JGI IMG/M metagenome (GOLD analysis project Ga0209337, IMG submission 184044) | Marine viral communities from the Pacific Ocean - LP-53 (SPAdes) (version 2) | ecosystem: Environmental > Aquatic > Marine > Oceanic | place: Pacific Ocean | collected 2010-02-08 | reverse complement strand
GCTTGCGATGTGGGGTTTAAATAAAAACATATGGGTTTATATAACTGAAAAAAACACAGCAAATAACGCAAGAAGAACGTTAAGCAATATAACACAGGGCTCAGTTAAAAAAACCTCGGAAAGAGGGGTATATGTAGTGAAAACTATACCATATATCGCTAGTAAATAAAGAAAGCAAATAACAAAAAAGGGAGAGACATGAAATTTGACATTGGTGGACATAATTATAGTGTTAACTTAGTAGATAGTAAGACCACATCAGATGGTAAAATGCTTCTAGGTCATCATGATACTAGGACTTGTACTATTAATTTAGATGGTGGAATGTCTAAGAGTAGAACTCAAGAGACTTTCTTACATGAGATAGTACATGTTATACTTACTAACGCTGGTATGCAAGAACATGACGAGATGATGATAGATGCTACAGCTAATGGATTATTACAACTAGGAGTAGGAGACTTTCTATGGAAAAAGTTAAAAAAATAGTGACTATTCTGTACTATTACATTGAATCTAAGGTTATATTGGGTATAATGTACTTATTGGTATCAAAAAAGGAAATAAATTGAAAAGAGCAATAGTAACACCAGACAAACACTTCCCATTTGAAGATAAGCCTGCTATTAAGGTTTTGTGTAAAGCTATTGAGCTTGTAAAGCCAGACATATACATAGACCTTGGAGATACTGGGGAATGGGAATCTGTTTCGCATTGGCAATGGAAAAAGAAAAAGAGACCTCCTCTTGAGTATCAACTTCCTTTTGTGCATAAAGAGATAAAGGCTGTGAATAAAGGGCTAGATACTATTGATAAGTCTTTAGATAAAGCTAAGACAAAAGAAAGGCATTTCATAGAAGGTAACCATGATGATTGGCTAAACCGCTTTGTAGAAGAAAATCCATATCTTAGTGATACAATGACAGTACCAAAAGCACTAAAGTTGAAAGAACGTGGTTATAAGTATCATAAGATAGGTAAGTACCTAAAGATTGGTAAGATTAACTTCTATCATGGTCATCACTTTTCTGGATTGACACATACTAGGAATCACCTGCTTAGGTTAGGTGGTAATGTTATGTATGGTCATCATCATGATATACAGCAATCTTCTGTTACTCACATAGATGGAGTAAAGAGTGCTTGGAGTATTGGCTGTTTAAAGGATATGTCTGATGAGGCTAATGAGTGGTTGGGAAATAGAAAGCACAATTGGCAACATGCTTTTGCTATTGTAGACTTTCATAGTAATGGAAATTTTAATGTAACGGTACATCAGATAGTAGATGGAGTAAGCACAGTAGATGGTAAGGTTCTACGAGCATAGTGGAAACAAGAAAGATAAAAAAGGTAGAGTATCCTTTATTTACAGACGAGCAAGAGTTTAGACGCTATATGCCTAATAAACATCTTACTAGGGATTGGCGTGATAGTGAAGAAGGCGATTGGGTTTTAACAGATGACAAGCAAGTTTGCATGGTTATTAAAAAAGCTGCATTGTCTACTGGTCGTAAAAAACAAATTAAGCAGGACTATATAAGAACTGTAATAGGTTCCTTCCTATGTAAACCCTCTGTTAAGATAGAAGGTGAGATGAGAAAGAATATATACTCGTTTGGTAGTGCTGACAAAACGCCTAGAGAAAGGCAACAAAGTAGAAAGAAGGCAACTACTAAAGAATTTCTATTTGCTAAGTATGTAGCAAAGGGAGATGACATAGTAGATTCCTTTATTAAGGCTTTTCCAACAAATAACAAAGAGTATGCTAAGAAAGAAGCTGGCATGCTTTTAAAAACAGATAGGGTAAAAAGTTTGGTAAGAGAAGAAATAGATAAGCTTATGAATGAAGCAGAGATTACACCTTTGTACATTCTAGAGAAAATGAAAGATATCATTGAGTCGGATGGTTCTAGGGACAGCGATAAAGTTTCTTTACTTAAAGAACTTGTAACTATCGCAGGGATGAAAGATATGGACAAGAAGTCTGAGTCTGTAACTGTATTCCAAGGTTTCTCACCAGAACAACTTAATGCTATAGGTGGCAATAATGTTAAACAGCTTGCAAAAGCTGAAAGAGAAATAGAAAAATGAATCTTTATGAAATAATAATAGAAGTACTTAAGGCAGCTAGAGACAAAGAAGTTTCCCTAGATAATGATTGGGAACGAGAAGACATAGCTACAGAAATATATGACATGTTCTACAGTAGTGAAATGATTAGTAACTACATAAGTTATGGACATATAGAAGACTTTGGTGACTACTGGGAAGATAAACCTTTAAATGATTAATAAACTAGCTGTATATGGAACATTAAGAAATGGTAAAAGAGAAACATGTAAAGTGGATGGTTATAGCCTTGTTTACCCCGGGCATTATAATTACCCTGCTGCTATTATTAATAATAGTTCTAAGGGAATGGTTGTTGAGGTAATAGACGTAGAGCAAGAAGATATAGATAGTTATGATGTATATGAAGGTATAGATACTGGTCTATATGATAGAAGGGTAGTAACTGCTTATGATGGCAAAAAAGAAACTAAGGCTTGGATGTATACAGCTGGGCCATTACTACTACAGCATAAAAGTGTATTTGAACTAGTGCCACAACAGGATTGGTTATCGAAGAAATCAAAGAAAAAAATAATTTCAACATAAACAGAAACAATGTTTCTGAAAAAGAAAAAGTTCTTGAATTAGCTAGGAAAGACATTATAGCTTTTGGTCAGTTGTTTATGCCAGAGGACTTTATGAAGTCTACCCCAGCTCCATACCATTATGAATTAAGTGATTTACTATTAGATGATACGAAGAAACGCAATTGCATTATATTACCTCGTGGTCATAGCAAGTCTACTCTTGCTAAGGCAGCTCTTATGTATAATTTATACTTCAATCCGGAAGGTAAAAGAGAGTTTATAGCTTGGGTAGCTGAAGAGCAATCGCAGGCAATAGACCATATTAAGTATATACAAAATCACATAGAGATGAATCCTGCTCTTAACTACTACTTTGGAGATTTGAGAGGTAGTAAGTGGACAGAGAAAGAGTTTACCACATCAAAAGGTGATAGGATAATTGCAAAAGGAACTTCTCAAAGACTTCGTGGTAGGTCTCAGCTTGGCTTAAGGTATACAAAAATTATACTTGATGACTTTGAGTCTGAGTTAAATACAAAAACTCCAGACAGAAGAAGAGAAATTAAAGAATGGGTTATGTCTACAGTAGAACCAGCTCTAGAAAACTCAGCAGGTAACGAAGGTTCTGTATGGCTTATAGGAACTATAGTCCACTTTGACTCTTTTTTACAGGGTATATATGATGGATATACAGAAGCAACTAGGGATAAGAGAAGATATGCTTGGCATGTAATGTATAAAAAAGCTATGACTATAGAAGGAGAGGTTCTATGGCCTAGCTACTTTACAAAGGCAAAGTTATTAGATATAAGAAGAAGATTTGAAGATGTTGGACTAATACATAAGTTTGCACAAGAGTACCTAAACGAAGCTAGGGACTTGGCAAATGCTAAATTTAAAACAGATAAGCTAAATTATTATAATCATGAGTTTCATAGTAAGGACAATTATGCATATATAGTAGATAAGGATGACGCTATACCTATCCATGTATATCTAGGTGTTGACTTAGCGTATGAAGCAAACAATCACAATGATTATCAAATTATTATGGTAATAGGTATTGATAGCGATAGGAACTTTTATGTTTTAGATTACTTTAGAGAACACATACCTCTATACGACATGCCATTAGAGATATTTAATTATGCAAAAGAATTTTCTCCTGTTAGGCGTGTTAATGTAGAATTGGTTGGGGCACAGGGAATTATTAAAGATGCCGTTAATCAAATGTCTGGCAAAGATAGAAAGGTTGCTCCGGGCATTGCTTTGGGAGTTAGACCTCCTGCTGGTATAAAAAAAGAAGATAGACTTGAGTCTTTGATAGCCCCTATAGTAAATAGAGGTAAATTATTTATAAAACGTAAGCATGTAGAATTGGTAGATGAGATGTTTCAGTTTCCAAAAGGGAAACATGACGATATACTAGATGGACTTTGGTATGCCATTAATAATGCTAGACCACCAAAAAGTAAAAAGTTTGAAGCATCTGAATTTATGAATGAAAATTCTAAAAGAATGAAGAAGACCAAGACGACTAAAGTAATATCTTGGATTACTGGATTAAAAAGATAAAATAGTACTTGTAGAATTAAAAATCTTTTTGTATATTATATGCAGGTTATAAAATAAAGAGGTGTAACTATTTCTAGTATAAGAGAGCTGGAGCAAAACGAAGGTCAACACTCCGAAGTAAATAAACAACTTTGGAGAATGTGGAGAGACGCTAGGTCTGATTGGGATACAGAAGCTAGAGAGTCTATAGACTTCTTTCTTGGTAATCATTATTCACAAGAAGAGTCTGATGCATTAAGAGCGGTTGGTCAAGGCGACTTTGTTATCGACAGAGTATATGCCTCTATAGAAAAATTAAAATCACTACTAACTTCTAGAGCACCTAAGTATAGTGCAGTTGGTAGAGAAGACTCAGACAGTAGAATGGCTAATGTTTGGAGAACATTGCTTGAATATGTTTGGGATATATCAGATGGTGATACACAATTTAAACAAGCCGTGCATGATTATGCAACTGCTGGAATGGGTTACTTTTATGCTTATATAGACCCAGAAGCAGATTTTGGGCGTGGAGAAGTAAAATATACATATATAGACCCATTTAGAGTTTATGTAGACCCTGCTTCTAGAAATCGTTATATGGATGACGCATCTGGTGTTATCTTGTCTACCATCTTAACAGAAGACCAGTTGGTTAACTTATACCCTCAAGTCGAGCCATACCTAGAGGATATAGAGTCTTATTATGAAGAAGAGGATTATCCTACTTCTAATAAACGTAATAGCTCAGTATCTTTTACACCAGACACAACTTACAATCTAGAGTTTCATAGGATTAATAAGTATAGAATACTTGAAAGGTTCTCTAAAGTTAAAGTTCCTTTCTTTAGGGTATTTAATAAACAGGATGGCTCTGAGGTAATACTAGACGAAGAAAAATATACAGCCTTTGTGCAACAAGAACAGGTAGTTCTTCTCATGGAAGCTGGCTTAATTGAAATTATAGAAGTTAAGCAAACAAGAATTAAAATAACAGCTACGGCTGGTGAAATATTATTATATGAGACTATCTTAAATACAGATATTTATCCAATAGTTCCAGTACCTAATATATGGACAGGAACTCCTTATCCTAAATCTGATATATCAAAAATAAAAGATTCTCAAAGACTACTAAACAAACTTTTCTCTCTCACTCTCTCCCACGCACAAGCCTCTGCCGGACTAAAATTATTAGTCCCAGAGGGGAGTGTAGATGATTTGGGGCAGCTGGAACAAGATTGGGCAAACCCCAATGCAGTAATAGCATATAATCCAGAATTTGGAGCACCTCATTTCCCTGCCCCTCAATCATTGTCTAATGAGTTTTATAACTTAATTAGTAGAGTAGAGCATTATATAGATTTAAGTCTAGGTATTCCAGAACTTATGCAAGGCTTTAAAGAAGGAGCACCCGAAACAGTTCGTGGTACTGCTATGCTTGCAGAAATGGGGGAGACTCGTGGTAAATCTAAATTAAGAGATATTGAAGGAAGTTTAAACAGGCTTGGTAAGAGTATATATAACCTAGCTAAGAGTCACTATACTTACGAAAAAACTTTTAGAATTGTACAGCCAAATAATGATATTACTGAATTTACAGTAAATATGTACGATAATAAACAACAAGAAATTAATGCCATAGTAAATGATATCACCATGGGGCATTATGATGTGAGGATTATATCCGGTTCTACATTACCGTCAAATAGGGTTGCAGAGTATCAAATGTACCTAGAGGCGTTTAAAATGAATCTGGTAGATGATGTCGAGGTTTTAAAGAAAACTGAAATCTTTGACAAAGAAGGAGTACTGAAAAGAAAGGGTCAAATGGCTCAACTACAATCAATGAATCAACAATTGCAAGAACAGGTTAAGAAACTTAGTGGAGATTTACAAACATCAGAACGTGAATCAGTCAACTCTAGAAAAAGAGTAGAAACTGAGAAGTTCAAAACCCAACTTCATGAAATTACGAACGATACAAAATTTAAAAATAAAGTACAAGTAGATAATTTAAAAAGAATTGTAGACAATGAACAAGACCTTTCAGTACAAAATTAAAACAGATTATAGTGGGGACTATACCCCGGTTCTGCTTTTAAGACATCTGTAATAGGTGATGCTAATAACAAAAGAAATCGAGGATTAAATGGAAAACGCTATACACGAGGATACTACTGAAATAGCTGGTGTCAAAGGTGAAGTTTTAGAACAAGTTGTTCAACCGGAAGTAGTGGGTGAAGCTCCTGTAGATATGCAGGCTCAAGAAGAACCTAACGTAGATGATTCAAAAAAGTTTCAGTCTATGTACGATAAAAAAGCTGCTGAATATGATAGGTTAAATAACGAAGTTCAAGAATTACGCAAATATGGTCAACTAGGTGAGGTTCTAAATAATAGACCAGACGTAGTTGAAGCTATGAAAAACACTCTAAGCGGTAGTAGTAATAAGCCAAAACAAGAGGAGCAATTGACGGAAGACTCATTTGACCCTTGGGAAGCTTACTACAAACCCGGCTCACCTTCTTATGAGATGAGGGTAGGCCAAGAAAAAGCTCTAGTAAATGATGCCGTTAAACAACAGTTTTCTGGCATGCAAGAGCAAATGGCACTTAATAACTTAAAGCAAGAACTAAACACAAAGTATGGTTTTAATGACCCTAAAATGGCTAATGACTTTATACAATTTGCAACACAACCAAAGGAAGATATACCATTGGATATGTTGGTAGACGTATATAGAAAACATAGAGGTGGAGAACAAAAAGTTTCTCCTAATCTAGAGGCTGTTCAAAAGGCTCAAGGTACTGCTCCTACGGCTGGTGTCGTACAGGGTGGTAGTCCACAAAAACCAAGCGAAATTGCAGATGTCTGGGCTGGAGTTATGGGTGCTACAAATCGTAACAAAATATAAAACTCAAGGAGTCTTAAATGGCAACTAACAACCAAGGGATTGTTAATGTTGGAACTCCGGGAAGTGCAGCTTCTGGCTATCACACTCGGAGACTTTTCAACTTTTCAGACCGTGTGGCTGAGCTAGCTCCAGAGGAATCACCATTCTTCGTGTATCTCTCTAAGGTAGCAAAAGTCCCAACGGATGACCCTCAATTTCGATTTTTAGAAGATAGAACTAAAATTTCTATGACAGATAGAAGTTTCTTATTAGCTGGCAATCATTCAATTCCAGCTGCTGGTTCTACCTTAACATATTCAGTTGACACTTCTGGCGGAGCGTCAGTAGACTGGTTATTAAAAGGTATGGTATTTGCAGTTGGATATGCAGAAAACGGCTCACCAGAAACAATTATTGTTCGTGTTGAGACATCTCCAGTAGATGCTGGTTCTACAAGTACTTTTACTGGTAAAACAATTTCTGCTGTTGATGGTGCAGAAACTGGAGCTGACGATACTAAGTGTCAAGTAATTGGTACTTCATTTGCAGAGGGTTCTGGAGCACCAGATGTATTCTCAGAAGAACTAGAAACTGATGTTGGTTTAACTCAGATTTTTAAAACAGCATGTGAAATGTCTAATACAGCAAGAGCTACAAGGTATCGTGGTTACGCAGATGAGTTCCAAAGAATTTGGAATAATAAACTTCGTGAGCATAAAGTAGATATTGAAAGAGCTATGCTTTTTGGACAGCAAGCAACTGTTGGTGGAATACAATATACGGAAGGTATTTGTGGACATGTTATAAAAAATGGTACTGCTAGTACCGAAGACGCTGCGTTAACTTATAGTGCTGGAGCACCTTACTTTCGTAGCTCAACAGCTAGTGAATTAACATACGACAGAATCTTATCTGATTTTGAAGTTGTATATGACCCTGCTCGTGGAGGAAATGATTCTAAGTTAGCTCTTGCTAGTATGCCAGTACTTACGTTTTTTAATAAACTTGGTGCTGATGCTTTCTTAAATACTACAATGATGAGTGGAACAACTACAGATGTTAATACAGGTGTTTCAAACCTTCGTTATAACTTATCTGAAAAGCAAGGTTCTTATGGGCATAGAATACTTTCTGTTGAAACTATTCATGGTACAATGAACCTAGTTAAAGAACCTCTATTTAGAGGATTCTCTTCTGGCTTCTTAATGATGGTTGACCTAGACCATGTTGCTTACAGACCATTAGTTGGTAATGGAGTTAATCGTGATACTCAAATTATGACTAACGTTCAGTCTGCTGATGAAGACCTTCGTAAAGATATGATTATGACAGAAGCTGGTTTAGAAGTATCTATTCCAGAGACTCATTATCTACTTAACTTAGAAGGAGTATAATCATGGCTAGAGCAAGTTATTTAGAACAAAATAGTGGTGCAACTTTTGGTCACAAGAAAAAAGTAGAAAAGATTACTGCTGCTCGTACATTAACTAATGACGATAGCGGTAAGGTCTTTATGCTTGATTCTGCTGGTGGAGCTTATTCAATAACTCTTCCAACCGCAGCTACTGGTGAAGATGGCGTCTACTACAAATTTATTGTAGAAGAAGAAACTCCAACTGCAGATATTACTATTGCAGCTGGTAGTGCTATCATAAGTTTAGTGGCTTTTGATGGTGGAAATACTGTTGGTAACTCAACTGCAGGAACTCAAGTATCTAATATTCTTGTAGAAGCTGCATCTCAAAAAGGTGATTACTTAGAAATAATGTTCGTTGCTGGCGAATATGTAGCTTCTGGTATGTCATCTATTAACGATGGTTTCACTACATCATAAACTAACTAAATAAAGTTAACAGTAATTAGAACTGTGGGGGTTGTCAATAAAAGATAACCCCCAAATCTAAAGGAGATATATGAATTGTAAACATTGTGAAGCACCAAATACAGAAGGTTGGTTTTATTGTAGAGACTGTGGGAAGAAAGCATCTTCTCGTAAGTTTACTAGTACAATGTTTATGAGGAGTGAAGCTGGGAAGAGAACAGACATGGAATTTTCAACTATATCAATGGATGACCATATAGATAAAATGGCTAAAGATAAAAAAGTTAGACAAGATAAAATATGGAAAGATAGAGTTAAACAAGCGAGTATTGGCTAATGGCAACATTTGAAGAACAAGTAGAAGGGTTAACTAGTTTAGCGATTACTAGCAGTAGTGCCCCTACTCAAAATGAGTTAAGTCAGTTTTTGTCAGATGGGACTATGGAAGTTATAAATGCTATGCCACCAAGCTTAAAAATATTTTGTGCTACTGAGGATACTTTTACAAGTACTGCAGTAGGTAGTGAGTCTGAGACTCTAACTTCTGCTAAGGTTTTATTTGTAACTAGAAGAGATGGGTCAAGCGTTGAGCAACCTTGTAGAAGGGTGTCTGCGTCTTTACGAGGGAGAGTTTCTGATAGTGATGATATGATGGCGGCAACAGTAAGTGACCCTGTATATTATGTTTATGATGGTAAATTAAATGTTTTACCAGCTTCTGGTGCTTGTAAGTATTTAGAAATTACTAGTAAGTCAGTAGCTTTTGGAGACTCTGCAATAGGAAGTTTTCCAGATGAGTATGAATATTTAGTTCCTTTATACGCATCAATTAAGTCATTGCAAAATACTATGGCTAATATGAATACTTTGTCTGCTATTGATACAACTTCTTTAGGTGCGGTTGTAACTGCTATAGGAAAAGTAACCGCTGAAATTGAAGAAGCTAATGTAGAAGTAGATGATGCGGTAGCTGAAATTTTAGAGGGAACTGGATTAGTCGATGTTACTTCTTCTGGTATTAAAACCGCTATAGACGCTATGGCAGTTGCTAATGCAAAATTTAGAGCAGACGGACAAGACCCAGCTTTATTTGGTGACGACTCTGTATACCATACTGGCAACAAATCTTTAGCAAAAGTTAAAACTTATGTAGATAGAGCTATAAGTTATATTGATGGAAACCACCCTAACGCTAATTATGACCTAACTGCTAATCTAGCTGATATTGATGCAGAGCTAACTAACGAAGATACAGAACTTGCAAGTGCTAGGATGCAACAAGCTAGGTCTACAATAGAAGCTGTAAACGCAGATTTAAAAATAGCAGATGTTTATTTTAAAGAATGGAATACGCTTTCTGATACATTAATGAAAGAAGTTAATGCTTTTGCAAGTGAAGCGAGTTCGAGGGCAAATTGGATTTCTGCTAAAGCTCAAACTTGGAATGGAAAGCTGTCTTCTGCTAAAGCTTATATGGAAACAGCAATGGGTTATAACTCACAAGCACAGGGTTATATAGCTGAAACAAATGTTAGAATGGCTAGAGAAGAACAAAGATATAAATGGTATCAAGGTCAACAAGCAAAACTACAATCTGACTATGATAAAGGTATTCAGATTATGAAAGGTTCTTAATGTCTAAAACTTTAGTTACATTAAATACTTCTCCTTCATTTACTGGAGTGTCTTTAAATACTTCACCTTCATCAACGTTAGTCAATTTAAATACCTCTCCGTCTTCAACTATTGTTGCTTTAAATACGTCTCCAAGCTTTAGTTTAGTATCTTTGCCGTCTTCTATCACTTGGTTAGTAAAAGGATTTTGGAGTGGCTATAATGTTAAAACTTGGGAAAACACAAACTTTACATGGAATGAGGCAGAATAATGGCAGTACATAGTTTAACAGTAAAGAAGATTATATCAAGAATACGTCAGTCTTTTCCAGACGCACCAGAAAATTATATTATGAATTTAATTAACGAAGCGTTAGTTGAGCTTGGAAAATATTCTACTAAGGTAGAGTATGCTAAAACAAATTCTGTTGCAGACCAACAATGGTATACTTTAAGCGATGCTAGTTCTGGCGTAGAAATTAATAAAGTTTTTAGATGTGATTTCATGGATTCTAGTGGAGAGTATGTAAAGATACCTAGATTGCTAGATGGTGAGATATTAACAATGGACATAGATTAATGGCTAGTACATATACATATCCAGAAAATTATATAGCTTGGTTTATTAAAGGAAACCATTTAGCTATTGTTACTACAAAAGGCAAGACAGATGGTACGACTCATTCTCAATTAGGTCAATACAAGCCAATTGATGAAGCAGTTACTAATGGCCTTTTAATTCATTACTATGGAGAACCTAATGCAGTTAGTGCAATTACAGATACTCCAGACGTAGATAATGTATTTCATAGTTCAATTATAGATTATGTTAAATCAAGACTCTACCAAGATAGAGCTGGTTTAGCAACAGATGGCAATATAGCTGGTGTTAGTTTAAATCTTTCACAAGTGCATGAAAGAAAGTGGATAGAAGCCACTAAAAAACACGGAGCTAATAAAAGAGATAAAACTGGTGGCACTAGAATGATAAGGCTACCAGACTTTACATAATACCAATATGCCCATGAGAATTGTCAAGCTCGGTAAGGCATACAAAGGAGAAACAAGATGGCAACAAGTAGTTCAAAATATACAGTAGTAGAATCATTAAACCAAATGATTTACGAAGACGCACTTGCAGTTACTGCAGTTCATGGTGGTAGTGACCACGCAGTAGGAGCACATACAGCATTGTATGTAGGCGTAGGTGGTAACGTAGTTGTAACCATGCAATCTGGAAATAATATAACATTTACAAATTTAGCAAGCGGTCAAATCCTTCCAATTAAATTTCAAACAGTAGTAGCTGAAAATACAACAGCTACAAATATGGTTGCTTTAAGATAATGTTAGGTGCATTAAGGTTAGCAGCTACTACAGTTATGCAAGCTATATATGATATAGGTTGGAGTGGAGCTGAAGCATCTCATTTAAAATGGGAACATCAAACCCAGAAGTGGGAAGATTTAG
>Ga0209337_1002983_pt1 | contig 11995 bp, 14 predicted proteins | sample LinPmetageLP53_FD_184044 | JGI IMG/M metagenome (GOLD analysis project Ga0209337, IMG submission 184044) | Marine viral communities from the Pacific Ocean - LP-53 (SPAdes) (version 2) | ecosystem: Environmental > Aquatic > Marine > Oceanic | place: Pacific Ocean | collected 2010-02-08 | reverse complement strand
GGATCAACTAAGGACAGCCATCTTTTAGTTATAGACGGACTGAATACATTCATTAGAGTGTTTTCAGCCGTGCCGGCCCTTAACGATGACGGATTACATATAGGCGGCGTAACAGGTTTTTTAAGATCTATCGCTGCTGTGGTCCGAAAGATAAAGCCAACAAGGTGTGTAATTGTATTTGACGGCAAAGGAGGCTCTGTACGTAGGAAGGCAATGTTTCCTGAATACAAGGCTAATCGGGCTGTTAAGACAGCATTTAATAGATATCAAGAGTTCGCAACATTACAAGATGAATCTGAATCTATGAAAAAACAATTCGGCAGGATGGTACAATATCTAAATTGTTTACCTGTTACTACATTATCAATAGACAATGTTGAGGCAGATGATATAATGGCTTATATTGCAAATGAAATATATACTAAGGATGAAAATAGAGTTACCATTTGTTCGACGGACCGAGATTTTTTACAACTAGTAAATAATAGAATTACAGTATGGAGCCCTGTAAAAAAGAAGATGTACACTCCAAGTGTGATGCAAGAAGAATTTGGGTTTAGTCCTAAAAATTACTTGTTATATCGTTCTTTTATCGGTGATAAGTCTGATAACATACCAGGCCTTAAAGGCGTAGGGCCTAAGAGTCTACTTAAACATTTTCCCATGTTTACTGAAGATAGAGTATTGACGGTTAGAGAATTAGTTGAACATGCCACTAATGTAGATAAGAAATATAAAGTACATACATTAGTTTCAGAAAATGAAGAATTATTAGATCTTAATTATAAACTCATGCAATTACAAGAAGTTGATATCCATGGCGGAGCTAAAGAGGTAACTCTAGATGCAATGCAACGTGATATAGACAAACTTAATACTTATGAATTTAAGAAAATGTTCATGGCCGATAAAATGTACACAGTCATTAAAGATTTAGATTCTTGGTTGAAGTCTTCTTTTAATTCACTCAATGTGTTTGCTTCGATGGGCAAAGATTAGGTTATTTAAAAAAAATTCATTATAATTAATATATGACAGATAGATTAAGTGACTACGGATACGCATTCCAGATAAAGGTAATTACGGGATTGTTGGTAGATAAATCATTTCTACAACAAATATCGGATATATTAAGTCCAAAGTACTTCGAATCAGATGCAAACAATTGGATTGTGTCAACAATCTTAGAATACCAGAAAGAGTACAACGCATCACCTACATTAGAAGTGATGAAAGTTAAACTTGAAAAGGTCGACCAAGCTGTGTTGAAAGACCAGATCATTGCTCATTTGAAGGACGCATGGAAATATACAGAGTCAAGTGATTTAACATATATTAAAGATCAGGCGATGGATTTCTGTAAGAATCAGGAGATCAAAAAAGCTATAATAGGTTCGGTTGAATTACTTAAACAAGGCGACTATGAAGGCATTAAAGCAGTCGTGGATGAAGCACTAAAGGCCGGAGCAGATAAAGATATTGGACACGATTATTTGACTGAGATAGAGGCCCGGTATACAGATGCAGTACGCTTTGTACAAGAAACCCCATGGGAAGTTATAAATGAATTGACAGATGGTGGCCTAGGCAAAGGAGAACTTGGAGTAATGGTCGCGCCAGCTGGTATTGGTAAGTCATGGGCATTAATGAATGTAGGCGCACATTTAGTAAAGAAAGGCAAGACAGTTATCCATTATACATTAGAGTTGAATGAAGCCTATGTTGGATTGAGATATGATTCAGTGATTACTGGAATCGCGAATCAAAATTTAAAACATTATCAAGATGATGTTAAAGAACAATTAGAAGGCATAAAAGGTGAATTGATCATTAAACATTATCCGACAAAATCTGTAGGAGTGATGGGCATACGATCCCATGTTGAGAAGTGTATAATGCAAGGTAAACTGCCAGACTGTATTATAGTTGATTACGCAGATTTGTTAAGAGGCCATGGCCAAGAAAAGCGACATGAGTTAGAGGGTATATACGAAGACCTCAGAGGAATGGCCGGAGAATATGAAATACCAGTATGGACGGCATCTCAAGCAAATAGATCGGCATTAGAAGAGGATGTTATTGATGCTAGTAAAATTTCTGAATCATATGGTAAGGTGATGGTAGCGGATTTTGTATTATCATTGTCAAGAAAGATTCAAGATAAATTAGCCGGCACTGGCAGATGGCATGTTATTAAAAATAGATTCGGCCCAGATGGCATAACATTGCCTAGTAAAATGAATACATCAAATGGGCAATTTAATATATATACTGACACATCTATAGGCGGCAAGGAAACTCAAAAACAAATGGACGGTGGCGATGAATTAGCACGACAGATGTTATCTAGAAAATACCAAGAAACCCAAAGTAGTGGCTTTGAATAAAAATAAGAAAAAGTTACTTAAAACCGGCATGAGAGCGCATGCGGAGTATATTTATATAAGAAATTAGTTGTTTTACGTAGCCAAAATTGGCTACAACTTACATTTAAGATAAAAAGAAAAGGAAAATTGATGGACATCTCAACACAAATATTATCAGATATTACAGTTTACATGAAGTATGCAAAATACATACCAGATCTAGAAAGAAGAGAGACTTGGCAAGAATTGGTTACAAGAAATAAGGCAATGCACCTTAAAAAATATCCTACTCTTAAAAAGGAAATTAACGAAGCATACAAACTGGTATATGACAAAAAGGTATTGCCATCAATGAGAAGTATGCAATTTGCAGGAAAGCCAATTGAGATAAGCCCAAACCGAGTTTATAATTGTGCATACCTTCCTATAGATGACTGGAGAGCATTTTCTGAGACAATGTTTTTATTATTAGGCGGCACTGGCGTAGGGTATTCGGTACAAAAACATCATGTTGATGCGTTACCAGACATTAGAAAACCAAATTATGATAGAACAAGAAGATTTTTGATCGCAGATTCAATTGAAGGTTGGGCAGATGCAGTTAAAGCATTGATGAAAAATTATTTCACCGGCGGATCTCATCTAAAATTTGACTATTCAGATATTAGACCAAAAGGGTCGAGGCTAGTCACGTCAGGAGGAAAGGCTCCGGGGCCTAGGCCACTAAAAGAATGTTTAGTTAAGGTTGAAGGCCTGTTAAAAGAAAAACATGATGCTAGCAGGTTATCGACATTAGAAGTGCATGATATTGTCTGTCACATTGCGGATGCGGTATTGGCAGGAGGAATCCGTAGGGCTGCTCTTATTAGTTTGTTTAGTGCACACGATGAAGAAATGATTTCATGCAAAGCCGGCAATTGGTATGAATTGAACCCTCAACGAGGAAGAGCTAATAACTCAGCAGTTTTAATGAGATATAAAATTACTAAAGAGTTCTTTATGGATCTATGGAAGAGGGTAGAATTATCCGGAGCGGGAGAGCCAGGGATTTATTTGTCGAATGATAAAGATTGGGGTACTAATCCTTGTTGTGAGATTGCATTACGTCCTTATCAATTTTGTAACCTATGTGAAGTAAATGTTTCAAATATCGAATCTCAGGAAGACTTAAATGAAAGAGTTAGAGTAGCTTCATTTATAGGTACACTTCAAGCTGGTTATACCGATTTTCATTATTTAAGGCCTGTATGGCAAAGAACGACTGAAAAAGATGCATTAATTGGCGTGTCTATGACAGGTATAGGATCGGGCACAGTTTTAGGATATGATATGAAATCGGCAGCAAAAATTGTAAAAACAGAAAATGCTAGAGTAGCCGAATTAATTGGAATAAATAAATCCGCAAGAACAACAACAGTTAAGCCTGCAGGGACAACATCATTAACATTAGGAACATCATCTGGAATTCATGCATGGCATAACGATTATTATATCAGAAGAATTAGAGTTGGCAAGAATGAATCAATATATAAACATTTAATGGAACATCATCCAGAACTAGTTGAAGATGAATATTTTAGACCACATGATACTGCAGTAATATCAGTTCCACAAAAAGCACCTGCAGGTGCTATAATGAGAACAGAATCACCATTTCAGTTATTGGAAAGAGTTAAGAAAGTTGCTCAAGAATGGATCAGGCCGGGACACAGGTCAGGTAATAACACTCATAATGTATCTGCAACAATATCATTAAGAGATCATGAATGGAATGCTGCAGGCGAATGGATGTGGGAGAATAAAGAATCATACAATGGATTATCAGTATTGCCATATAATGGCGGAACATATACACAAGCTCCATTTGAAGATATTGATAGCGACGTATATGACAAATTAATGGTATCATTAAACAATGTAGATTTGACAGAAATAATTGAGACTGATGATGAAACTGACTTAAAGGGTGAGTTAGCATGCGCAGGAGGAAGTTGTGAAATCACGTGAAGATTGGATACAAGAGTTATACCTTAAGGAGCAGTTTATGAAAAAATCATATGTAGGTCCATATTATGTTGTGAACAACAATAGTAAAGAAATATTCACATATAAAAAGGATGTTGGTAAGCGTTATAAAATATATGGCACATTTAAACAAATGCAGGAGATGTTATCTAAAAGGGGGTTGATATTAACTAGAGAAGTGGAATAATCGAAACTTTTTTGAAAAAAAGCATAAAAAACATTAGGTTTCGTACGGATTATACCTTATCTTTATTATATAAGAAATTAGTTAAAAACCATAAGATATGTTAAATAAAATTTTAAACCAGTTAAACCAGTTAAGTTCGGAAGAGTTAAAAACCCTTAATAAAGCAGTTGTTGCGGCAGCAAAGGCAAAGGACAACCTTGATTCAGTCGTGAAAGGCGCCTCTTTAAAGATAGGCCAAGAAGTATTAGTAGATCATCCGACATATAAAGGAATGAAGTTTACCATTACTAAAGTTAATAGAACAAGATGTAAGATTAGCGGCCATGGAGGCGCGTTTAATTGTCCAATTAATATGATAATAGCATAGTATGAGTGTAGATAAAAAATGGGTTATATTCGACTTAGACGGAACATTGGCCAATATTGAAACTAGAAGAAAGTTAGCAACCAAGCCAGATGGAAAAATGAATTGGGACATATTCTTTGCAGATAAATTAATAGAGCATGATGAGCCCAATACGCCGGTAATAATGATGGCCCAGGCCTTAAAGACATCAGGCTATAATATTGCAATACTTTCAGGTAGAAGTAAATCATCAAAACAAGTAACAACCGAATGGCTAAAGAAGCATGGAGTTGAATATAATATATTAAAAATGCGACCAACCAGCCACCCATGGAAATTTATGCCGGATGAAGAATTAAAATTAGGTTGGTTTAATGATTTATGGGCAAACGATGAAAGTAAATCAGAACATGAAGTTGTTTGTGTTTTTGATGATCGGCAAAAAGTTGTTGATATGTGGAGGGAAATTGGTTTAACATGTATGCAAGTTGCCCCCGGAGATTTTTAAAAAAAGTTACATAAATATTTGTGCGTTTGAGATAAAGTACTTATATTTATAATAAATAAAAAAATAGTTATATGAGAGACTTTAAGTTTAAGTTAGTAGACTTGACATTTGACATGAAGAAATTACCTTCGGTCGATCAAGAGTATTTGAGGACAATGGTATTCGAGACCATAGGCCAGCGTTCAGTAAAGAGTTCGGGCTTAGCATTCCATACGATGTATCCAGATGCAAATAATTTCACATTATTTGATGACCAAAACATGATGCTAAATTACATGACAGACTTCAATGGCGATTATGCATGTACAGCATCCCATCTATTAGAAGGGAAGAAATTTTGGTTTGCTTGGACACATTCCGGCTAAATTATTAGGATATATGATGATTTTATTATATATTAAGTTAAATAAAAGGTTATAAAATGAAGTACCAGTCAACAAAAGTATTCGATAACTACTCGGTAGCACTTAGGCAATGGAAGGCATCCCATTCACATTGTGAGTTATTACATGGATATGCTTTAAAATTTAAAGTATGGTTTGAGTCTAATTCACCGGAGGAGGGTGTTGGCTCAAAGGATCAGTTAGATGAGATGAATTGGATAATGGACTACGGAGGATTTAAATCTACAGACGCCAAACCTACACCCGGCAATGGATTAAAAGATTGGATGAATTATATGTGGGATCATACATTACTAATTGAAAAGGATGATCCATATTTAGATTTCTTCCAATCAGCTGCAATGGAAGGTGTTTGTAATTTAAGAGTTATGGATAAGATGGGCGCAGAGTCATGTGCTAAATTAGTATATGATAAATTTAATGATGTAATGTCTAAGACCGGCGGCGGCAGAGTAAAAGTAGTAAAAGTAGAATGCTGGGAATCCGACAATAATTCATCGATATATTATGAATAAACGAATACAAGATTACGACAAAGTTCTGCCTGTATTAGAGGTATATAGATGTGTCCAATCTGAGGGTAGTAGATTCGGCATGCCTACCATCTGTGTTAGGACAACAGGATGTACTCATCGATGCTTCTTTGGAGAAGGCGGCTGGTGTGATTCATGGTACACATCAATACATCCAGAAAAAGGCACATTTACTTTTAACGACATAGTTAAAATATATGACGAGAATCCGCATGTAAGAGAAATGATGTTAACAGGCGGGTCGCCGACAATGCACCCAGCATTAGTCAATGAATTGACGCATTTTGCGTTCTCAAGGGGTATTGTCATTACTATTGAAACTGAGGGGTCTCATTTCGTTGAAACTGATTTTCCTATCGATCTTTTGTCTATTAGTCCCAAATTTAGTAATAGTGTTCCTGTAGTAGGCGCACTTACACCCGCCGGCAAGGTTGTTGATGAAAGAATGGTAAAAGTCCATAATAGACTAAGACAAAATACAGATGCAATTATAAAAATGATCCAATATCATAATGATTACCATTACAAGCCAGTATGGGACGGTACAGATGAAGGGTTGCGAGAAATAGAAGAATACCGTGTAGAATTAGGTGTTCCAAAACATAAGACATATATTATGCCAGCTGGCGATACTAGAGAGACGTTAATTGAAATGTACCCTAAGGTATTCGAAATGGTAGCAGAACATGGATATAACATGACAGGTCGAGATCATATTATAGCATATAATACAGAACGAGGTGTTTAATAAAAAGGAAAGATTATGAAAATGAAACCAATGGGCGACCAACTTTTGCTTAAGGCTCAAGAAAAGTCGACAAAAACTAAGTCAGGAATTATCTTGACAGCAAATGATGATGTTTATGGATATGCAGAAGTAATTGCAGTAGGTCCAGGATTATTTACACAAACTGGTGATAGAATACCAATGTCAGTATGGGAGGGAGCTACAGTGATGGCCCCAGTGAATAGATTGTCAGGAAAGAATGGAAATCAGGTTAAATTAGAAAATGAGACATATGTATTAGTCCGAGAGTCGGAGATATCAATGGTCTCACTGCAAGACTAATATGGAAAAACTAAATTTAGAACTAGTAAAGGAAGGCTTTGCAAATGGAGTTGCTAAAGGCCGGCCTTTGACAGAACAAGAAAAACTAGATATGATTTTTACAGCTGAACAGGCATTCGGGAAGTTCCTAGATGCACTAAAAGTTGATTGGAAGAATGACCCTAACTCGGATAAGACTCCTTATAGAGTTGCAAAGGCATATGTAAATGATTTATGGGCCGGCCGGTATGAAGCGCCACCGACTATAACAACCTTCCCTAGTGATGGGTATGATGGCATGGTATTTGAAGGCGGCATCCCATTGACGTCGATGTGTTCACATCATCATCAGACTATTATGGGAAAGGTGCACGTAGCCTATATTCCCGGAAAGGATAGTCATGTGATTGGATTGTCAAAATTAAATAGATTAGTAGAACATTTTGCAAGAAGAGGTGCAATCCAAGAACAATTGACAGTTGCTATTCATAATGCAATTGATACTATTATTGAAGATAATAATGGCGTAGCTGTGATGATTGATGCGACTCATAATTGTGTACAATGCCGAGGTGTTAAACATGGAGGCGCTAGTATGAAGACTAGTAAATTGACTGGTGCATTTAAAGAGGATGCAGCTACAAGAAATGAATATTATGAATTCGTAAGAGGTTACTAATGGAAATATTAATACCAGAGTATAAAATAGAAAGACGTGTTAGGGCATTAGCCCATAAAATATCAGAAGAACATAAAGCAACTGGCAATTCATTGCCTCCAGTAATGGTATGTGTACTGAATGGCGGTTATGCATTTTTTGCAGATTTAATGAAGGATATGGGTATTGATGTACAAATGGATTTCGTTAGGGCCAAATCATATGAAGGTAAAGATAACTCCGGAGGCGTTAAGATTACAAAAGATTTAGAAATAAATTGTAAAGGCAAATGTGTTTATATCATAGACGATATAGTTGATACAGGCGCAACAATGTTTGAACTCTTAGTAAGAGTAAACGACATGTTACCAGAACGCATCAAAGTAGTTACATTACTTAAACGTAAAAAAGATAGTCCGCCAGTAGATCATTTTTGTTTTGAAATAGATGATGAGTGGGTAGTAGGTTATGGATTGGATGATAATTCATTAAAGAGAAATTATAGAAACATTTATAAACTAAACTAATTAATGTATCAAGCAGTAGCATATCATAAACGTACTAACAAGGTACATATCTGGGATGACAAAAGGGGTCATATTACGGTAGACTATAAGCCATATGCTTATAGAAAGTCGCAGTATGGGAGTTTAGTCGCATTAGATGGAAAAACAGTGCAACGAATAGAAAATCCTAGTCAAGAGGAGAAGGGACTTTATGAGAACGACATAAACCCGGAGATGCGTACATTGATTGATATGTATACAGATTCAGACGAAGCATCGACCGGACATAGGCCATTATTTATTGATATTGAGGTAGATATTGCCACCGGATTTCCAACACCAGAAGAAGCTCAAAATGAGGTTACTTCAATTGCAATATATGATGAAGCCGGCGATCAAAGATGTGTATGGATTTTAGATAAAGACCAAGTTGTTGATAATATGACAAAACCTGGTTATGAAGTCACGTCATGTATAGACGAACATACATTATTAAGTAAGTTCTTGTTCAAGTATTATGAAATACAGCCTACTTTAATTACTGGATGGAATATTGATTTCTTTGATATCCCTTACATCTATAATAGAATGGTACGGATATTAGGAGAGAAGCAAGCAAGGACATTGTCTCCGATTAATGATGTTATTTGGTTAAAACATAGAAACAGATATAGAATTGCCGGAGTGTCATGTTTAGATTATATGGCATTGTATAAAAACTTTACCTATAATCAAGAATCTAGTTATTCATTAGAAGCTATATCTCAAAAAGAACTAGGTAAAGGCAAGATGAAGTATGACGGAACCTTAGATGATTTGATGAAAAATGATATCCAAGGTTATATTGATTACAACATGAATGATGTGGATCTAGTATGGGAAATAGATCAAAAAATGAAGTTAATGGATTTGGCTAGAAGTATATGTCATAAAGGGCATGTCCCATATGAAGACTTCTTATTTCCAACTAGATACTTAGACGGCGCTGCATTGACATATATGAAACGAATGAATATTGTTTCGCCTAGTAGGCCACCTAGGGGAGAAAGCGTTGAACTGTTAGGAGCATATGTTAAGGCTCCAAATGCGGGTCGTTACAAATGGGTATATGACCTTGACTTGACATCATTGTATCCTAGTATTATTATGACACTTAACATATCACCAGAAACTAAAGTAACTAAAATAGATAACTTTGATCCTAAGGGATATGTAAAAAATACCGGACAACATTATTCTGACCAATGGAATGGTTGGGAGACAAGCCAAGACCTTAGAGACTATCTAGAAAAAAATAAGTATTCAATTGCAGCAAATGGAGTTGTATATGATACACAAATTAAAGGATTCTTGCCAAGTATTTTGGATAAATGGTTTGATGAGAGGGTTGAGTATAAAAATTTAAGAAAAAAATACGAGAAGGAAGGTGATACAGCTAAAGCAGAATATTTTGATAGGATGCAATTAGTAACTAAAATTCTTTTAAATTCATTCTACGGAGTATTGGGCAATCCAAGTTTCAGATTCTTCGACCCAGATAATGCAGTTGCAATTACAAGTACAGGTCAACAACTAATTAAATTTACGGCAGATGTAGGAAATAATTTTTATGCAAGAGAATTAGGACGTAAAAAGGATTATAACATTTATATAGATACGGACTCTGTATTCTTCTCATCCCTGCCATTAATTGAAAAACGTTATCCAGACTATGATATAACAGATGAAAAATGGATGGCTGATAAAACAATTGAAATTGCAGATCAGGTGCAAGACTTCATGAATAGGTCATATGATATATATGGCAAACGATTTCATAATGTAGATATTCATAGATTTGATATAAAGCAAGAAAATGTTGCTAAGGCTGGATTATGGATTGCAAAGAAAAGATATGCTCAATGGATAATTAATGTGGAAGGTCATACCGTATCGAAATTAGATGTAAAGGGTTTAGACGTTGTGAGATCATCATTCCCACCATCCTTTAGAAAATTTATGGCAGAGGTATTAGAAGACATGTTAAATGATATTGACAAGGTGACATTGGATGCCAAGATCTTAGCTTTTAAAGAACATATGAAAACATTAGGGCTAATGGAGGTAATGTTTCCTATAGGAGTTAAAAATGTAAAGAAATATACAAGGAAAGGTGATGCGCCATTTGCAATTCGAATGAAAGGCACACCTGTACATGTTAAGTCAGCATTAAATTATAATGACATGCTACGTCACCATAAGATAAAGACAGTACGTGGTGTTATAAATGGCGAAAAGATCAAATGGACATATCTTAAACCTAATTCAATGAATTTAGATACAATGGCATTAAAAGGATTTGAAGACCCATTAGCAATTGAAAAGTTCGTCCAAGATAATATAGACTATAATAAAATATTCAAATCAGCATTTTCAAATAAATTGAATGACTTTTATAGTGCAATGAAATGGGGTTCGATCCCCGAAAATAATAATTTAGGTAAGTTTTTTGCATTCAACTAAAATAGTTCCATTAAATAAAATAGGAGAAATAATATGGAAACAATAATAACAGTTTTAAGTACAGTTGGGGTCGGTGCGTTAGCGTACGCGGTTGCGGCTGTAATAAGGTTGAGCAGAAGGGTCACAGATCTGGAGCATGTAAGACTAGAATTGGATGAGGTAGACAATAATTTGAATCGACGGATCGAAGATGGATTCGACGATTGGAGTAAAACGATTGAAATTGAATCTAGAGATAGAGTCACCTGCGATCAAGAGATTCATAACAGAATTGATGAATACCAAATTCAAGTAGAAAGTAGTACAGATAGACGTTTTGATAACGTTTGGGACGTGGTGCATAAATTAGATAAAACAATCAATCCAAATATGGATAATTTAAAAAAATAATTAACATTTAGATGGAATTATTAGGTTGTTTGCAAAAAATTACTTATATTAAAGATAATAAGAAAAAATGATAGGATTTAGAAAACATTGGTACGGAAAAGAGTGTGAAGGCAGATTGACAGATGTTGAGACATTGTTCATAGCAGATTTAGACGTGAAAGGACTTGATATGGAAAAGGCGCCCCATATTTACTTTTGTTCTCCGGCAGTCAGACAATTGATAGATGGAGTAGGCAATCTAGACTGGGACTGGATGAATAAGTTTATTGATAGAACAGGAACAACAATAAGTTTAGAATGTGAACCTGGATTATTGCAAAGCATTCCTCCTATGATTAGGATTAGGACACATATCATGTATATGATCAGTAATAAAGAAGTTTCATTATTAAAACAGAATGATAGTGTTAAACTAGTATATGGCGATTATAAATTATATTGCACTAGTATACAAAATATGCAAAAAGTTACACCAGACAATTACAAATACGATATATATGAATAACATTTGGATAATAGATT
>Ga0209337_1002981_pt1 | contig 11998 bp, 10 predicted proteins | sample LinPmetageLP53_FD_184044 | JGI IMG/M metagenome (GOLD analysis project Ga0209337, IMG submission 184044) | Marine viral communities from the Pacific Ocean - LP-53 (SPAdes) (version 2) | ecosystem: Environmental > Aquatic > Marine > Oceanic | place: Pacific Ocean | collected 2010-02-08 | reverse complement strand
AGAGGAGTTGAAAAGTTCAAATCTATAACCAACAATTAAATTTTATTACAATGAGCGATGCAAAACAAATGATTACCAAAGACCAACTAGAAAAGATTCAAGGCTTTCAAAAAGAGTTAAACAAACTTTTGAATGAAGTTGGTTTCTTAGAAGCCCAAAAAGCCCAAGTATTAGGTAAGTTCGGTGAAGAAAACAAAAAGACTGAAGACTTCAAAAAAGAACTAGAAAAAGAATATGGATCTATCAACATTAATTTGGAAGATGGAACGTTCGAACCTATTGAAAAAGAAGAAGATAAGAAATAATGTCTTCAATTATTAGAAAGATAAGTATTGGTTCTGACTATAAAACTGATGCTATGCACTACTCGATAGGGCAGTTAGTATATGGTGGTCATACTATATCACATATACTTTCTGATAAAGAAGATAATTCTTATAATATTTTTATCAAAAAACAAAACGAGGTATTGCCGTGGAAGAAGTTTAATTCTAACATGGCAATTTCCGTGGAGTATGATTTAGAATATTAGTGAAAAGTTTATTTGATTTTATCGTTGAGCCGGTAGGCCAGCGATATTCTAATGAAGTTAAAGTAGGTGACAAAAGCCTTATAATTAATACTCAAATAGAAACATTTAAATCTGTTAACAACATTGCTAAAGTTGTTGAAGTTCCAAAAATATATAATACTCCAATTAAAATTGGTGATATAGTTATGATTCATCATAATGTATTTAGAAGATGGTATAATGTAAGAGGTGAAGAAAAAAATAGTAAGGCTTATTTTAAAGATAATCTTTATTTTGTTCAACTTGATCAAGTATATCTTTACAAAACTAAAGATACATGGAAAGCTTTTGGAAACAGATGTTTTGTAAGTCCTATTAAAGACACTGTGGACATACACAACAACTTAGAACAATTTCTTATTGGTATATTAAAATATGGTAATAGTGCATTAGAAGCGCTAGGAATCAATGAAGGAGACTTGATTGGTTACACACCTAATGGAGAATATGACTTTGTCGTTGATGGCAAACGTCTTTATTGTATGAAATCTAATGATATTGTAATTAAGTATGAACGTCAAGGAAACGAAGTTGAGCATAATCCAAGCTGGGCACAAAGCAGTTGAAGAACTTATTAAAGTTGCTAAAGAGGCTATTGTAGATTCAGATGATGATATAAGTGCAGATCGTTTAAAAAACGCAGCTGCCACTAAAAAATTAGCTATATTTGATGCTTTCGAAATACTTAATCGTATTGAAGAAGAAAGTAATATAATAGAGGATATTATAGTAGAAAAAAAAGAAACTAGTTTTAGTGGATTTGCCGAACGAAGATCTAAATAATGTACGAGCAAACTTTATATAAAATAGTTCAACCTATAAAACCACATGTCATTAAAAGACTTAATAAGTCTAAAAAATGGGAGTATGGTTATAATAAAGAATACGACATAGTAGTAATAAGCAAAACTGGTCAAATTGGTGAAATTTATGAAATACAAAATCTTGTAATTGCTTTACCGTTAGAAGACAATCCATATAAAAGATCTAATAAAAAAGAAGATCAATACTGGGAAATATTTGAAAAAAGAAAAGAACTCAAGCAAATTAAAACTATATTTGATTGGAAAACTTATCCTGAAACATTTAAACAAAAATTACACGGTTATATTGATGAAGAATTTAGAAGAAGAGACGAAGGTTTCTGGTTTTATAATAAAGGTATTCCTACCTATCTTACTGGTACTCACTACATGTATTTGCAGTGGTCAAAGATTGATGTTGGGCAAGCAGATTTTAGGGAAGCAAACAGATTATTCTTTATATTCTGGGAAGCTTGCAAATCAGATAAAAGATGCTACGGAATGGCATACCTTAAAAACAGAAGGTCTGGATTCTCTTTTATGGCTTCGGGTGAAACCGTCAACCTGGCAACAATATCAAGTGATGCAAGATTTGGCGTACTTTCAAAGTCTGGAGCTGATGCTAAGAAAATGTTTACAGACAAGATTGTTCCGATCTCAGTTAACTATCCATTCTTTTTTAAACCAATCCAAGATGGTATGGACAGGCCAAAAACAGAACTTGCTTATAGGGTACCGGCGTCTAAATTTACAAGAAAAAAACTTGAATCAAATGAAAGACTTGGAGAAATGGTTGGACTCGATACAACGATTGACTGGAAAAACACTGGCGACAACTCCTATGACGGTGAAAAGCTTATGCTCCTTGTACACGATGAAGCTGGCAAATGGGAAAAACCAGAAAATATTCTTAACAACTGGAGGGTTACAAAAACAACATTAAGACTAGGTAGTAGAATAATTGGTAAGTGTATGATGGGATCAACATCAAATGCTTTAGATAAAGGAGGAAGAAACTATAAAAAACTTTATGATAGCTCAAACGTCAAAAAAAGAAACCGCAATGGACAGACTAGCTCAGGATTATATTCTTTGTTCATACCTATGGAATGGAACTACGAAGGTTACATCGATACTTATGGATACCCTGTCTTTGACACTCCAAAATCAGAAGTTAAAGGCATCGATGGTCAAAAGATTGAAATCGGTGTCGTTGAGCACTGGGAGAATGAAGTAGATGGCCTTAAGGATGATCCTGATGCACTTAACGAACTATATAGACAATTTCCACGTACTGAAAAACATGCTTTCAGAGATGAAACAAAACAATCTTTATTTAATCTAACTAAAATCTATGAACAGATAGATTATAATGAAGATTTAAAACACTCTGGAGTGTTAACACAAGGAAATTTTCAATGGGAAAATGGTATTAAAGATACTAGAGTAATTTTTTCTCCAAACAAAACAGGACGATTTATTGTTTCTTGGATACCTGATGTTTCTCAGCAGAATAGATATATAATTAAAAACGGTCAAAAGCATCCTGCTAATGAACACATGGGAGCTTTTGGATGTGATAGTTATGACATATCAGGCACAGTAGACGGAAGAGGTTCTAAAGGATCACTACATGGTTTAACTAAGTTTACAATGGATACTTGTCCACCTAATTTATTTTTTTTAGAATATATATCAAGACCATCAACTGCTGAAATATTTTTTGAAGATGTTCTTATGGCATTGCATTTTTATGGTATGCCTATATTAGCTGAAAATAATAAACCAAGATTGTTATATTATTTAAAACGTAGAGGATATAGAAAATACTCTATGAATAGACCGGATAAAACTTTATATAAATTATCTGTAGCAGAAAAAGAAATAGGTGGCATACCTAATTCAAGTGAAGACGTTAAACAAGCTCATGCAGCTGCAATTGAATCTTACATTGAAAGTTTTGTAGGTTATAACAACGAACAGTATGGCACAATGTATCTTCAAAGAACTTTAGAAGATTGGGCAGCTTTTGATATAAACAATAGAACCAAGCATGATGCCTCTATTAGTTCTGGATTAGCAATCATGGCATGTAATAAAAATAAATATAAGCCTGTAGCAGAGTTGGTTAAAGAACCTGTTAATTTGAATTTTTATAAATACAATAATAAGGGCAATGAATCAAAAATAATAATAGATGATTGATACTAATGTAACTAATAGTGCATTTCCTAGTCAGGTGGTACCTGAGGCAGAAAAGAAAACTTTAGAATATGGTTTGCAAGTAGGGCAAGCTATTGAGTATGAATGGTTTAGAGGTGGAAGAATTAACGCAGGTAAATGGAACACAGGATACAGTAATTTTAACAGATTACGTTTATACGCTAGAGGCGAACAACCTGTTCAAAAATACAAAGATGAATTATCTATTAATGGTGATTTGTCTTATTTAAATTTAGATTGGAAGCCAGTACCTATTATACCTAAGTTTGTAGACATAGTAGTTAATGGCATTAATTCTAAAAATTATGACATCAAAGCTTATGCGCAAGATCCATATTCTTTAAAACAAAGAACTACATATATGAGTAATGTAGTTAAAGATATGTATGCTAAAGATATTATTGCTCAAGCTGAAATAAACACAGGAGTTAGTTTTAAACAATCTTCAGTTGCTAGTAAAGAATTACCAAGATCAAGAGAAGAACTAGAACTACACATGCAATTAAGCTATAAGCAAAGTATTGAAATTGCTGAAGAAGAAGTAATAGATAATGTATTAGCTTTTAATAAATATGATTTAATTAATAGAAGAGTCACAGAGGATATTACTGTTTTAGGTATTGGAGCTTTAAAAACAAATTTTAATAAATCTGAAGGAGTGGTAGTAGAATATGTAGATCCTGCAAATCTTGTTTACTCATACACTAATGATCCTAATTTTGAAGACATATGGTATGTAGGGGAAATAAAATCCTTAACACTACCAGAGATTAAAAAACAATTTCCTTATCTTACTGACGAGGAATTAGAAAAAATGGCTAGATATCCAGGTAGACAAGGTTATATATCTAATCCTAATTATGATAATGATTTAATTCAATTGTTATATTTTGAATACAAAACATATCATGATCAAGTTTTTAAAATAAAAATAACAGAAAACGGTTTAGAAAAAACATTACAAAAAGAAGATTTTTTCAATCCTCCACCTAGTGACAATTTTAATAGAGTGTCTAGAAGTATAGAAGTTTTATATAGTGGAGTAAAAGTAATGGGTGCGCCACAAATGTTGAAATGGGAAATGTCTGAAAATATGACAAGACCTAAAAGTGATTTAACTAAAGTACATATGAACTATGCTATATGTGCACCTCATTTATATCAAGGACGTATAGATTCTCTAGTTGGACGTATAACTAGTTTTGCTGACATGATTCAATTGACATCATTAAAACTACAGCAGGTTATTCAACGTATGGTTCCAGATGGTGTATTTGTAGATGTAGATGGTTTAGCAGAAGTTGATTTAGGCAATGGAACAAACTATAATCCACAAGAAGCATTAAACATGTACTTTCAAACTGGTAGTATAGTTGGTAGATCTCTTACACAAGATGGAGATCCTAATAGAGGTAAAGTACCTATTCAAGAATTACAAACATCAAGTGCTAATGGTAAAATACAATCACTTATAGGTACATATCAATATTATCTACAAATGATAAGAGACGTAACTGGTCTTAATGAAGCTAGAGATGGTAGTCAGCCTGATAAAGATGCTTTAGTTGGTTTACAAAAAATGGCAGCCAATGCTTCTAATGTTGCAACTAGACATATACTAAGATCTAGCTTGTATTTAACTTTAAGAGCTTGTGAAAATATTTCTTTAAGAGTAGCTGATATGTTAGAATTTTCTTTAACAAACAATGCCTTACTTTCTAGTATTGGAAAATTTAACACAGGTTCTTTAGAAGATATAAAAGATATTCATTTGTATGATTTTGGTATTTATTTAGAACTAGAACCTGACGATGAAGATAAAGCTACGCTAGAGCAAAATATTCAAATTGCATTACAGTCTGGTGGTATTGATTTAGAAGATGCTATTGATATTCGTCAAATCAAAAATATTAAACTAGCAAACCAAATGCTCAAACTTAAAAGAACTCAAAAACAAGAGCAAGAGCAAGCAAATCAAAAAGCTATGATTGCTGCTCAAGGTGAGGCACAGCAAAAAGCTAGTGAAGCTGCAGCAATGCAAGAAGTTCAAAAACAAGAAGCTTTAGCGCAAACAAAAATACAAATTGAACAAGCTAAATCTCAGTTTGAAATACAAAGAATGGAACAAGAAGCTGCTATTAAAAAACAATTAATGGCTGAAGAGTTTCAATATCAACTCCAGTTGGCACAAATGCAGACTCAGTCAACACAAAAAAAAGAAGCTGAAATTGAAGATCGCAAAGACAAGCGAACACAAATACAAGCTACTCAGCAATCAGAAATGATTAATCAAAGACAAAATGGAACTACACCTACAAATTTTGAATCAGCTGGGAACGATAATTTAGGTGGATTTGGTTTAGAGCAATTTGAACCTCAATAAGAATTTTTATTAATTTATATTATATTATATTATGTCAGAAGAAGTAAAACAAGAAGGTACGTTTAAAGTTAAACGTAGACCAAAACAGTTTACAAAGGAAACAAGTATTTCTAAAGTAGATTTATCTAAACCTAAAAAAGAAGAAACAGATGCCATTCAAGTCGGAGAAACAAAGAAGGTGGTTGTGGAAGAACAAGCCGGAAATAGCCTTAAAGTGGACGAACGAATACCAGAGCCCAGCCCGGTTTCTGAAATTAAAGAAGAAGTAAAACCTATTGAAGAAGTTGTTGAAGAAGAAATACAACAAATAGGTGAAAAATTAGAAGAAAAAGTTATTGCTCCAACGCCTCAAGAGGCTAGAGAAATAGCTAAATTACCTGAAAACATTGAAAAAGTCGTAGACTTTATGAAGGAAACAGGTGGTACTTTAGAAGATTACGTTAGACTAAATGCAGACTATTCTAATGTAGATAATGATGCTCTTTTAAGAGAGTATTACAAAAAAGCTAAGTCACACTTAGATTCAAGTGAAATTAACTTTATGATTGAAGATAATTTTGCTTTTGATGAAGAAGTGGATGAAGAACGTGAGGTTCGTAAAAAGAAACTCGCATATAAAGAAGAGGTTGCAAAAGCCAAAAACCATTTAGAAGGATTAAAAAGTAAATACTACGAGGAAATCAAGTTGAGACCCGGAGTTACTCAAGATCAACAAAAGGCTATGGAATTTTTCAACCGCTACAACGAAGAGCAAAACACGGCTCAACAACAACATGAAGATTTTAAATCTAATACTAAAGATTATTTCTCTAAAGATTTCAAAGGTTTTGATATCAGTGTAGGAGAAAAAAAGTTTAGATACGGGGTTAAAAATCCAAATGAAGTTGCAACTAAACAATCAAATATTACCAACACAATTAAGAAGTTCTTAGATGATAAAGGGAATGTTAAAGATGTTAAAGGTTATCATAAAGCTATGTATGCCGCTGACAATGTTGACAAAATAGCACAACATTTTTATGAGCAAGGTAAATCCGATGCTACTAAAGATCTTGTTGCTAAATCTAAAAACATAACAGAAGACGTAAGGACTAATCCTACTTCTGAAGTTTTTGTTAATGGATTAAAAGTTAAAGCTGTAAGTGGTTCCGATTCTTCAAAATTAAAAATAAAGAAGAGAACATTTAACAATTAAAACAATTAAAAATTATGGGAAATATTAATCCCGCGTATGGATCTTTAACTCCATCGCAACAACAACTTGCTTTGCAAGGAAACTATTTAGCATTTAACACTGGCGCTGCTGGTGCAAATGATTTTATACAACAATATCTACCTGAGGTTTACGAAGCTGAGGTTGAAAGATATGGAAACAGAACTTTATCTGGTTTCTTAAGAATGGTTGGCGCTGAAATGCCAATGTCATCTGATCAAGTTATTTGGTCTGAACAAAATAGATTACATATTTCTTACGAACAATGTAATTTACCTGTAGCTGGTGGGTTTGTTTTAACAATCCCAACAAATGCATTAGTTAATCAAAATGCTGCTAGAAACGCTATTTTTCCAAATGATACTATCGTAGTAATGAACCCAGCAACGGGAGTTACTGTTAAAGGTATTGTTGGTGCTGTAGCTGTTGCTGCTGGACCTGGTGTTACATCTGTAACAGCTTATCCTTTCCAAGTTGCTACTTGGGCTGCTTTAGGAGCTGTAACAAACAACTTAAAAATGTTTGTTTATGGTTCTGTATTTGCTAAAGGAACATCTGCTCCTCAAGGAATTGGTGGTGCTAATACTGTTAAATCTATTGAACCTAGATTTACTCAATTTTCTAATCAACCAATTATCTTAAAAGATTCATTTCAAATCAATGGCTCTGATATGGCTCAAATCGGTTGGGTAGAAGTTGCTACAGAAGATGGTACTGGAGGTTATTTATGGTACTTAAAGTCTGAATCTGAAACAAGATTACGTTTTGATGACTATTTAGAAATGGCAATGGTTGAAGGTGAACAAGCTGCTGGTGTTGCTGGTGCTGCTGGAGCGGATGGTTTTGTTACTGCTGCTGCTGCTGGATTAGTTCCAGGATTTACTGCTGCTATCACTGCTCATGGATCTCAAGGTCTTTTTGCTGCTATTCAAGCAAGAGGTAATATATTTGCTGGATTTTCTGCTGGTACTGGTATCAGTGACTTTGATCAAGTTCTTAAGAACTTAGATACTCAAGGAGCTATCGAGGAAAACATGCTTTTCTTAAATAGATCTACTGATCTTGATTTTGATGATATGCTAGGACAAATTTCTGCTGGATTCTCTGGTGGTGTTGCTTATGGTTTATTTGAAAACTCTCAAGATATGGCTCTTAATTTAGGTTTCTCTGGTTTCAGAAGAGGTTCTTATGACTTCTACAAAACTAGCTGGAAATATCTAAATGATATGTCAACAAGAGGTGGTGTTGCTGTTAATAATATTGACGGTGTATTAATACCTGCTGGAACTTCAACTGTATATGACCAATCGCTTGGTACTAACATTAGAAGACCATTCTTGCACGTAAGATACAGAGCTTCACAAGGAGATGACAGAAGATACAAAAACTGGATCACTGGATCTGCTGGAGGTGCTTACACTTCTCAGTTAGATGCAATGCAGGTTAACTGGTTATCTGAAAGATGTCTAATTACTCAAGCTGCTAACAATTTCGTATTGTTCCAAAGCTAGAATTACTTTAAAGTTTATCCCTGTCTTATCGGCAGGGATATTCTTTATTTTTTTTTAATTATATTATATTATATTATGTCAAAGACAAAACAAACAATAGCCCCTAAATGGGAGATCAAGGATAGAACTTATATCTTATCAGATAATAAGTCACCTTTAACATTTACTCTAGGATCTAAACATTCCGTTAAATTTCCATTACTTTGGTTTGACCCAGAGAATGGAAGTCAAAGAGAACTACGATATGCCACTAATATGAACTCACCATTTGTAGACGAACAAAAAGGTGAAGCAACACTAGGTCATATTGTTTTTGAAAACGGTGTGTTAACAGTTCCTAAAGAAAAACAAAATTTACAAAAACTGCTTTCATTATATCATCCTAGAAAAGAATTTTTATTTAGTGAGTTTTCTAAAGAAATAATAGCCGTAGACGAACTTGAAGAAATAAATCTTGAGTTAGACGCAATGAATGCTGCTAAAGACATGGATGTAGATCAAGCTGAAGCTATACTAAGAGTGGATAAAGGAACTGCAGTTAGCGAAATGACTTCTAAAGAAATTAAAAGAGATTTACTTTTAATGGCAAAAAACTCACCAAAAGCTTTTATGGCTATAGCAAATGATGAAAATGTTGGCCTAAGAAACATAGCAATTAAAGCTGTTGAACAACAGGTGATTAAACTTTCACAAGATCAAAGAACGTTCCATTGGGGATCAAATGATAGAAAGTTAATGACTATTCCTTTTGATGAAAATCCATACTCAGCAATGGCTGCATGGTTTAAAACTGATGAAGGCGTGCAAGTTTTCAAAACAATTGAGAAAAAGCTACAATAACATGTGACTATAAATATAGTGGTGGGTCGCTTAAAAACGGCCCTTCCATTATCAACTAAAATACAAAATGGCAATAAACGTAAATACTGTATATCAAACCGTTTTATTAATACTTAATAAAGAGCAGAGAGGTTATTTAACACCTGTTGAGTTTAATAAAATAGGTGCACAAGTTCAATTAGAAATATTTGAAGCATACTTTGATAGTTTAAATCAGCAAATACGTGTCCCACAAACAAATACAGATTATGCTAATAGAGTAGCTAATCTTGATGAAAAAATTCAAATATTTAAAACTACCGGCGCAGCAACATATGCTAATGGTATTTTTAATCTTCCTACTAATCAAGGTGCTGTTGCATCTTTATGGAGCATAACATCTACTGGTGCTCAAAATTATCCTATTACTACTATAACGGCTTCAAACCTAGAAAACGCAGTTGTCACTGTATCAGTTAATGGTATAGTAAGACCTCAAACTGATTATTCTATAACATCAAATTCTTTAATATGGAATGCTAATACGCCTAGAGGAACTGTAGCAAACACAGTGGGCACAACTGTTGCACCACCAGTCCAAACAATAACAACTACAACAGCCGTTGCACAGCCTAATATAACTGTTGGAAGCTACATAACAGGTAATACAATAACTGCTAGCACTGGAAACCCAGCAAACACTGTTACAATAACTTCTAATGGAGTTGGCGGAGTAGGTATAAATCAACAATTTATTACAGACACTGCTCAAACTTTAACAGCAACAGATGCAATTACTTTTTTCAGCACAATAACTGTTACTGCTATTCCTAATAATTTTTATAGATTAGGTACAGTGTTGTACACGTCTGGAAGCAGATTACAAGAGTTAGAACGAGTAGATAGAAGCAGTTTTTATACAATGAACTTATCTCCTCTTACTAAACCTAGCGAAAGCTTTCCTGTTTATTTATATGAAAACAATCAATTAACGGTTTATCCAACAAGTATTCAAAATGGTATAACTATTGATTATATAAGAAAACCAGCAGATCCTAGTTGGAACTTTGATTCAAATGCTGCTAATAATTATTCATATATTTATAATGCTAACACATCTACTAATTTTGAATTGCATCCTGCAGACCAAACAGAGGTAATACTAAAAACCTTATTATATGCAGGAGTAGTTATTGAAGATCCAACAATTATTCAAGTTGCGGCTCAGCAAGTTGAAAAAGAAAATATTAATCAACAAAGATAATAAAGCATGTCAAGACCTAATGGTGGTTTAATAACCGAGACTAACAGACAATATTACGCTGGAGCTCAGCAGTTTTATATAAGCACAGCAGGTGGTGGACAATCTTTTACTAGCACTTTTGATGCTGACTTAATATATGGTAGTTCGGATCCATTAAATAATAATTTTCTTTTAAATAATTTTGACATATTTACTAGTCCTGATGCTCAAATTTGGACTGCCTTAACTCCTAATTCTGCTATTGCAACAACTACAATAGTTTCACCTATAGTTGGTGGTGGTGGTGTTACTGGTCCTGGTGGTGCTATAACTGTAACTATTTTATTAGCAAATATAAATGTAGTTCCAGGTATGTTAATTAAAAACACAGCAGGAACAACAACTTATGGAACTGTTACTTCTATAACTACAGATAAAATTTTTGTTTGCAATATTACAACAGGAATACCATCTGGTGTGGACTTAACTTTAAACTCTCCTTTACCTTGGTCATCAATAAATAATATTGTAACAGTTGTAAACTATTTGACGTTAGGAACTTATCTTAAAATACAATTAAGAGAAACTGCCGTACAGGAAAGTTATGGAAATTACGAATATACAAGACTAGATGATGTAATAGAAAACTTTTTAGTTGCTTATGTAGGTCCTGATAAACTAATACCAAGTGTAAAAAGAACTGATGTAATATTTCATGCAAAAAGAGGATTACAAGAATTTAGTTATGATACGTTAAAAAGTATTAGATCTCAAGAGCTTACCGTAAACGATGCATTGAATGTTATAATACCTCAGGATTATGTTAATTATGTAAAATTATCTTTTATAGATGGCGCGGGTGTACAAAGAATAATATTTCCAGCAAACACTTTAACAACAAATCCTTTTGAAAATCCAGTTCAAGATGATAGAGGTACTCCAACTCAAGACAGTCAAGATTCTAATTTACAAGGTACTTCTCAAACTGAAGCTGCTTGGGCCGCTAATGATCCAAGAGCTATAAGTGGTGCTTTTATAAACGATTATGATAATATAAGTGTTTTATATAATAGTTTGTATGACACTGCTTTAGGTCAAAGATATGGGTTAAACCCTGTAACAAGTCAAAAAAATGGATGGTTTACTATAAACGAAAGAGAAGGTAAATTTTCTTTTAGTAATGATTTAAAAGGAGCTTTAATTGTGTTAGAATACATTTCAGATGGTAATGC
>Ga0209337_1002980_pt1 | contig 12003 bp, 12 predicted proteins | sample LinPmetageLP53_FD_184044 | JGI IMG/M metagenome (GOLD analysis project Ga0209337, IMG submission 184044) | Marine viral communities from the Pacific Ocean - LP-53 (SPAdes) (version 2) | ecosystem: Environmental > Aquatic > Marine > Oceanic | place: Pacific Ocean | collected 2010-02-08 | reverse complement strand
AATAAAAACATTAGAATCTCTTTTCGGGTCAACAGAAGAAGCTTACGGTGAAAGCATGCCAGCTATGGAACAAATAGCAAAAAAATATGAAATACTGTCTACAGGTCAAGAAGAGCTCTTACCAAGAATTGGAAATCAACCATTGGCTGAATTGTCACCAGAAAAAATAAAAACACTGGAATCTCTTTTTGGATCAACGGAAGAAGCTTATAATAAAAGCATGCCAGGTATGGCAAGCGTTGTATCAAAATATGGAAGACCTAATATACCACAAGAAATGTCTAATATACCTGAATCTTTAAACGAAGATGTTGTTCTTAATGAAATTCCAGAAATGATGGGTGATTTTTCTAATTGGACAGAAGCTCCACCAGAGCCAAAAGTTTATTTTGAAGACCTACCTGTTTGGGAAAAACTAGGAATGCTAATGATGGGTGAAGATAAATTTGATAACATGCGAGGTAAGTCAAGACAAATAATGAGCGGTGAAGAATTTCAAGGTGGAGAAGTTTCTGGCGTTCCTCAAAATATGAATTTTTTAAAAGCAATAGGGCTACAAGAAGGTGGAAAAGTTATGAACTATGAAAACGGTGGAAAAGTAGAAGGTTCTATGTCTATGTTTGGTGATAAATCTCAAGAAGCAGACAAAATACAACAACTATCTGCGTTAGCGTCTATGCAAAACATGGCTGGTATGTATGGCGGTGGGTATGTTAAAGAATATCAAGGCGGTGGGTATGTTGAGGAATATCAAGACGGTGGACCAGTTCAACAACCAATGCCACAAGGACAAGGTGAGCCACAGCAAGTGCCAATGTCAAGTGGACAGCAGGCGTACTATAAAACACCTATGGAGCAATTAGATATGGATGAATATGAGTATAGCTCGTATTTAAAGTATGGTCCAGACATGTTTCGTTGGATGTCACAAAAATATAAACCAAAAACAGAGTGGACTGTATATGACTCTTTAGTCGATGCGGGAAAAGTCGACCCTTATGAAGTAAGTAAAGACAGTATAAATGTTTTAACAGACGAACAATTAAATGAATTAATTGATAAAAGCGGGATACGTCAATAAATGAAAACAGACCCAAGAGCTCAACATAATCAAGATTTGTATAGGCGGTGGCGTGACGCTAGATCTGGTTGGGATGAAGAAGCTCGTAAAGATATAGATTTTTATTTAGGCAATCATTTTACCTCTAATGAGTCTGACGAATTACAAGCCAGAAATCAAGCAGATGTTCCTATGGACAGGATTTCTCCAGCTGTAGAAAAATTAAAAGCAACACTAACATCAAGGCCACCTACATTTACTATAACACCAAGAGAAGACTCTGATGTTAAAATATCTAATGTTTGGAGAACTATACTTGGATATGTTTGGGATATTTCAGTTGGCGACGCTCACTTAAAACAAGCAATACACGACTATGCAATTTCTGGGCTTGGTTATTTATATGTATATGTAGACACTGAAGCAGATTTTGGGAGGGGCGATGTCAAGTTTACCAATGTTAATCCGTTTAGGGTGTATGTCCCACCATCTTCAAGAGATAGGTGGTTTGGGGACGCTGAAAGCATATTGTTGTCTACTATATTAACAGGCGAACAAGTTATCGCCCTTTATCCCGAACTTAACATAGATGAAGACCCAGAGACTGGTGAATCTATAACTCCATTAATTGAAACTATTTCATCGTATAGAGAAGAAGATTATCCATCGGCTCAAAACAAAAATTCAATGCAGGTTCACACACCAGCCGAAACAGCGTATTTAGATCAATATGAATATCAAAAGTATCAAGTTATAGAAAGATATTACAAAACAAAAATTCCTTTTTATAGAGTATTGGACACTGGTAGTGGTAAAGAATATGTTTTTAACGATGTAGATATTGAACGCTATATGGAAGAAAACGCAGAAATTATAGAGAATGGCGTAGTTCAAATAATAGAAGTGCCACAAAACAGAGTAAAGGTTTGTGCGACTTTAGGTGAAATTGTTTTGTATGAATCTGTTTTAAATACAGATATTTATCCAATAGTTCCACTGCCTAATATTTGGACAGAAAGCCCATACCCTAAATCTGACGTTTCAAGAGCAAGACCTATGCAAAGACTGCTTAATAAAGTTTGGTCTTTAGCTTTGTCTCACGCACAGGCATCAGCAGGGTTAAAACTATTAGTTCCTTTAGGAAGCGTAGAAGATTTAAATCAACTGGAAAAAGATTGGGCAAATCCCAATGCGGTTATTGAAGTAGATTCTTCACAGGGGGAACCGCACTTTCCAGCTCCACAACCACTTGCAGCTGAGTTTTATAGGCTGATACAGCAGTGTGAGCATTATATAGATTTTATATTTGGCTTACCTGAAATGATGCACGGCTTTAATGAGAAAGCCCCAGAGACCGTTAGGGGAACGGAAAGAATGATGGCTTTAGGGCAAGAAAGACCTAAGTCAAAGTTAAGAGATATAGAATTTAGTATAAACAGGCTTGGAAAAGTATTATACAATTACGCAAAAGGGCATTATACGTTTCAAAAAATGTTTCGTATTGCTCAACCAAACAATAATTTAAATGAAGCTACGATTAACCTATATGACGATAAAACAGAACCAATACTAGATATTGCAAAAGACCGTTATAAGCTTGATCAGCATGATATAAGAATTGAGCCTGGCTCTACTTTACCTACAAGCAAGTGGGCTGAGTTAGGAGTCTATCTTGAAGCGTATCAAATGGGACTTGTTGATAGAATTGAAGTTCTAAAGAAAAATCCAGAGATATTTGACAAAGAAGGGATTTTAGCGAGAATGGATGAAAAACAACAAATGGTACAACAAATTCAAGGTTTAGAAGGTCAGATAAAAGATTTGCAAGGGGACTTGCAAACTGCTACAAGAGAATCTATAAACGATAGAAAGCGTGTTGAAGTTGAAAAAACTAAAACAAAACTTTCTGAAGTCGTTTCAGATGCTAAGGCAGATAGAAGGGTTGAATCCAACAAAATGCAAAATAAGGTAAAGCTCGAAGCAGAGAGATTAAGGCGTGAAGCAGATCGTCTAGGTCAAGCTCTAAAAGCTTAGAGATATCTTAAAGGAGTTTAAGTAAATGTCACAAGAATCTCAGTTAATAAAAAATACTGTCGTTGAGCAGGATACATTATCAGGACAAGAAGCATATCAAGAATCTACTTCTCAAGCAGAAGGGGTTGTTGATGCAATGCCAGACATGGGGACAGACTGGGAAGGTGAAACTAAAAAGTTTCAATCAATGTATGATAGGTCTCAATCAGAGATTAATAGATTGAAGAAATTGGAACCAATTGGTGATCTTTTAGAAAGTCGTCCAGATTTAGTTGAAGTATTGCAAGAAAAAATAGTTAATCCTAATAGTGGGTCAGGGCGAGAAGCCCAACTGGATGAAAACGACTTTAACCCTTGGGATGCGTATTATAAGCCCGAATCGTTGTCTTACAAACATAGAGTAAAGAAAGAGCAAGAGACCGTAGGGTCAGCTGTTTCTGAAATTCGAAATGAGTTTGCACAACGTGAGGCAGAAACGCAACAAAGACAATTCTTAAATACTACTGTTAATGAGTTGAAGTCTAAGCATAAAATGGACGACAGTCAAGTTGCCCATTTCTTAGAGTGGTCGGCACAACCAAAAGAAGCAGTAGGATTAGGAAACCTCGTAAGATTATGGAACGATGTCAATGGAACACGAGCACAAGGTCAATCATCTATAGATGCTGTGAGGGCAGGGCAAAAACTACCGCCATCGGCGGGAGTATTGCAAGGTCAGCCAGCACAAGTTGTCAGTGATGACAATAAGATATTTGATCGAATGTTAGCGGGCTCCAAACAGGGCAAACTTTCATAAGAGGATAATCTCAAAAGGAGACATAAATGGCTTACACAAAAGGTATCAAGCTTTCGAGCGATGTTACCGCAGCAACAACAAGTGCAGGAGTAGGAACCGCCCCAGATTTAAGAAGGTTATATGACTTTTCTGATCGGGTTGCAGAACTCACTCCTGAGGAATCGCCGTTTTTCGTTTATTTATCTAAAGTAGCTAAAGATTCTACAGATGATTCAGTATTTCGTTTCTTAGAAAATCGTTCTAAGATTGACTGGACCACTAGAAACTTTCTAATTAAAGGTAATCAAAACGGAAGCGCAGCCGTAGCCGCAGGTACAGCATATGACCTTACAGTAGACACCGAAGGCGGTGCTAGTGTAGATTGGCTAGTAAAAGGAATGGTTTTTTCCGTAAACTCTATTGATAGTGCAGCTGGGTGGTCCCAGGTTCTTGTTAGGGTTAACGGAGGTGTTACCGATAATGGTAGCGACTCTTCTTTTTCTGGTATGGTTATTGACGTATCAAATTCTGGTATTACGAACTACAATAAAGTTCTGGATAACGCAAAGTGTCAAGTAATTGGTACAGCGTTTGCAGAAGGAAGTGGTTCTCCAGATGCGTGGTCAAATGATATTGAAGATGATTATGGTTATACCCAGATCTTTAAGACAGCTTGTGAAATGTCGAATACATCTATTGCAACTCGTTATCGTGGTTACGCTAACGAATGGGATAGAATTTGGGCTCTTAAACTTCGTGAACATAAAGTAGATATCGAGCGAGCAATGCTCTTTGGGCAAAAAGCTCGTGTATCTGGTATCCAGTATTCTGAAGGAATAATCGGACACATTGTAAAAAATGCGTCTGTAGTAGCTGATGATTCAGCACTTTCCTACACATCTGGAGCTCCTTACTTTCGTTCAGTTGCAAGTTCAGAGTTCACATACGACAGATTCTTAAGTGACTTAGAAGTTATCTTTGATCCAGCTCGTGGTGGTTCTTCTGAAAAGTTGGTTTTAGCAAGTCTACCTGTTATTACGCAGTTAAATAAAATTGGTAATGGCGGTTTTCTTGATACGTCAACGGCAAGTACACAAATCCAAATGAACGCTCCATTGGAGCAAAGAGATGGTGCTTTTGGTCATAAGGTAATGAATCTTGAAACAATACATGGAGATCTTCACATTGTGAAGGAACCACTATTTCGTGGTATCTCTGCTGGTTTCATGGCAATTATCGACATGGGCAAAGTGTCATATCGTCCTTTAGTTGGAAATGGTATTAATCGTGATACGCAAATTGAAACTAACGTACAGAACGCCGATGAAGACCTTCGTAAGGATATGATTCTTACAGAAGCGGGTCTTGAAGTGTCACTCCCTGAATCTCACGCACTCTATAACTTAGAGTAAAGGTAAGATAAAATGAGAAGTGATAAACAAAATAAAAATAGTGGTCGATACGAAGTAGCCCACGTTGAAGGAACTATTGGTAGTTACCATGGATTAAGTGTAGAAGCACCTACTGTAAGTAGTAATGCTTGTACATTAGTTCAAGGTGGAATCAATTCACCTACTTATACTGGGGCAGCTGCTGTTACAGCAACTATGCCAGCAGCTGAAGTAGGGTCAAAATTGATTTTTAACTTTACTGATGATCCTAGAGGTGGAACTGCTATATTGACATTTGACTGTGCTGGAAGCGATGTATGGGAGACAGGTTCTGTCGTTCCTACAAGTGCAAGTAATAAAATTACTTACGACGTTTCAGCAGCTGACGAAACTAGCTTGGTGTTTACACCTACTAATGATTCAGTAAACTTATACGGAATGGGTTCAACCATCGAGTTTGTTTGCGAGAATGAAGGTAAGTGGTATATAAATACTAAGTTACAATGTGACGTTGGTGTCACAAACGGAGCAGCAACAGGAACTATGTTATTTGCATCGTAATCTAAAACCATAAAGGTTAACAGTCTTGGATACTGTGGGGTTAGTCGTATAAAGGATTAACCCCTAAAATCCTAAATTTTTAAAATTTAAAACGAAAGGAGAAGATATGGCTGCTTATGGAACTGTAAAAGTAAAAGTAATGATACATGACGCTAAGCCAAATATAGAGACTGCTGCTGTTGGTACAATGGCTAGAGATATTAAAGATCATATAGACACTTTAGATTCTACTAACAATGAAGTTTTGTCAATCACTCATACAGCTCTTATGGGCGATAGAGTGTTAACTGTAATTACTGGTGGAACTTAAACCTTGAAAGGAGTAAAGCACTATTTAAAAAGCGGAAAAGAGCATAAAGGTGGTATGCATAAAATGAAAAATGGTGATTTACATACTGGCAAAAATCATACTTCTTCAAGTAAGAAATTGTTTCATTATGGAAAGTTAAGTAATAAAGCAAAGAATCAAGCAAGAGAAAGCTGGGGTTAAGTAATGCCTGAAACTAAAGCATGGACACGCAAAGAAGGTCAGAACCCTAAAGGTGGTTTAAACAAAAAAGGTAGAGATTCTTATAAAGAAGGAACTTTAAAAGCCCCTGTTAAAAAGGGCGATGATCCAAGAAGAGCATCTTTCTTAGCCCGAATGGGTGGCATGCCTGGGCCAGAAAGAAAAAATGGCAAGCCAACTAGATTGTTATTATCTTTAAATGCGTGGGGTGCTAGTAGTAAAGCAGACGCAAAAAGAAAGTCTGCAGCAATCTCTAGAAGAAACCTAAGAAAAGGTAAAGCATAGCAATGGCAACATTTCAAGCTCAAGTAACAGGATTAACAAAAATAACAATTTCTAGTTCTGGCACTAGCCCAACAGAAGCACAGTTAACTCAATTTCTAACAGATGGAGCTAAGGAAATAATTACTGCTCTGCCAATTGCAAAAAAAGTATTGTATTCTACATCAAATGCTTTAGATAATAGCACTACCAATTTAACATTGGGAGGCTCTGAGGTATTAGGTGTAATGAGAGACGACGGTACTATAAATCAGCCTTGTAGAAGAATTCCTTCAACAATGAGCGGGAGATCTCAAGATAGTGCAGAGATGACATTTGGTACAGCTAGTGACCCTGTGTGGTGGGTAGTTAATAACATATTAAGTATATTTCCAGAGCCATCAAGTTCAGGTGCAACTGTACAAACATTAGCATATCCAGCTGTAGCTTATAGCGATAGTGCAATAACAAAATTTCCAGACGAGGCAGAATATTTAGTTTCTTTATATGCCTCTATAAAAACATTACAAAATACTATGGGAGACTTTCTTTCTAATGACAGTATAGACCATGCAAGTACAGGAGCTTTAGCGTTAATAAATACAGCTTTAGACAGAATAGCAAGTTATAACTGGGGAGATAGCGATACTTTTACTGCGGGCTCAGCTCAGCTAACAAGAGTTAAAAATGCGTTAGATCAAGCCTCAGATATAATAAATGGAAACGCACCTTCTACTTCTACAGATGCTTTTGGAGCACAAAGTAGTGAAGACATAGAATTAACAGGTTCAGCATTGTCAATTGCTGCAACAGAATTAAATAGAGCACAGCAACATTTATCAGAATGGTCAGCTATTTCTGGAGTGGCTTCTTCTGAAGCTCAAGGTTTTATTGCTGAGGCACAAGCAAGGATTGCTAGAGATAATCAAAAATATCAATGGTATCAAGGACAACAAGCAAAATTGCAAGCCGATTATGACAAAGGCTTACAGATTATAATGGCAAGCTAATGGCACTAACACTAGCAACATTAACGACATCAACAACTTTTACTGAAGTAAGTTTGACTGGAAGCACTTCTTTTTCAGAAGTAGGATTAACAACGTCTACAGATTTTGATTTAGCAGGTAATAAATGGGAAGAAGCAGCTGAATTAGTATCGGGAAGCTGGGATGGATATCTTCAGTATCAATGGGAAGAATTAGAATAACATGGCTGTAAGAAGATTAACTGTAAAAAATATTATTAGTAGAGTGAGACAAACCTTTCCTGAAGCTCCAGAAAATTATTTATATAATTTAATTAATGACGCTTTATTAGAAGCTGGGCTTTATAGAACTAAAGTAGAGTACGCAAAAGCAACAACCGTAGCAGACCAAATGTGGTATGATATATCTGACACAGGTTCTTCTGTTGATATTAATAAAGTCTTTAGAGTTGATTTTAAAGACTCTGCTGGAGATTATATAAAACTTCCCAGATTAATTGATAATGAAATATTAAAAATGGATATAACATAATGGCAAGTAATCATAATCACCCAGAAGGTGACATGGCTTGGTTTATTGTTGGCGATAAGTTAGCAATTATAACAACTAAAGGAACGGACTCAAGTAGCGTTCACTCAAAAGCAGGTGACTGGAAAGCAATAGATGAAGCGGTAACGGATGGTGTCTTAATCCACTATTATGCAGAGCCTAACACAGTAGACGCCTTAACTGATTATCCAGATATAGATAATGCAATGCATGCTAGTATTGTAGATTATGTTAAAGCAAAGTTATATATAGACAAGGCTGGTACTTCTGGAGACCCAAACATTTCAGCTACAGCAATGAACTTATCAATGGTTCACGAAAAACAATGGAAAGACTCTTTAATTAAATTTGGAACAAGGCGTCGTGATAAGATAGGTGGCTTAAGGGCAGTAAGGACATTCGATTTAAGATAGCATGGCTACATTAACTGGAAAAACAATAGCAAGTACCTATAAGGACCTTTTACAGGTATCTAATTCAAATAGTGGAATTGATGGAACTTTACGAGCTGTATCTGACGGTGAAGCTACAAATAGTATTTTTTATTTAAGCAGTGCCGCTGCGCAGATTAGTTCTGATGCTAAATTTTATTTTAGAGATACTGGATTATATATTTATTCTAACGCTGATGGTGATTTAGATATAGTATCAGATGGAACAGCTATAGACTCAATTAATTTAGAATCTGCTGGCGGGATAACTTTAGATGCGGGTACAGCTGGAAGTGGAATAGCTTATGAAGATGATGGTGATGAGATGTTACGGATTCATCATTCTTCTAGTGATGTTATTTTACAAATAAAAAACGATTCAAAAGATTTAGTTATACAACAATACGATGGGTATGAAGTTGTAAGATTTTCAGATACTCGTGGTAAGATGTACTTATATGATGAAGGTGGTGAATACCTTCAGTCAGATGGAACAAATTTAACACTTGGTAGTGGAGCAGATATTACACTATCTGCAACAAGTGACATTAATGTTCCAGCTGATGTAGGTTTAACATTTGGTCATGCTTCCAATCAAAAGATTGAAGGTGATGGTACAGATCTTGCTATTGATGCTACTGGCAATATTAATGTTACCTCTACGGTTAATGAAGCAGCTTCAATATATCTTAGAGCAAACGCTGGAACATCAGAAACAGTAAAGATACACTCAGACCAAGGAACCTCAGTTACTGAAGGAGCTGAATCTGTAACTATCTTGTCAGATGCTGGTGGTGTTGGTATACGCTCTACAGCTAATCTTGCTAATGCTGTCAATATTACAGCAGACGGCGGAACTACTTCAACCATACAAATTTTTAATGACCAAGGGACTAGCGTAACTGAAGGAGCTTCTTCAGTAGAGGTTCTTTCTGACGCTGGTGGCGTAGAATTAAAGTCTACAGCTAATTTAGCTAAATCAATTAAGTTAATTGCTGACGGTGGAACAAGCGAAACAATTTATATACAATCTGATCAAGGTACTGGGGCGTCGTCAATAGAGTTATTATCTGATGCTGGAGGTATTACAATATCAGCTGGAAACACCTCACATGGAGTAAAGGTAGGGACTGTAAGTGGTGCACCTATTACAATTGGGCATACAACGTCAGAAACTACAGTTGCTGATAACCTAACAGTTACTGGAAACTCAACGGTTACAGGTAATGCTGGTATAACAGGTACGTTAACAGTTGGAAGCGACGGTAGTGGAACAGATGTAATTTTTTACTCTGGAACCTCTGGCGATAATCTTACATGGGATGCTTCAGCAGAAGTTTTAAATATTACAGGAACAAACGGACAAACATCATTAGATATATTAGATGGTGATGTTAGAGTTGTAGATAAACTATATTTTTATGATAGAGGTGGTGAATATATTTCTAGTGATGGCTCTACAATGACAATTACTGGTGCTGTATCAATGAGCAGTACACTAGCTGTCACAGGAGTTATTTCACCAACAACACATATTGATATGCCAGATAGTGCCAACATTAAACTTGGTACTGGCGATGATATGCAATTATATCATGATGGCTCTAACTCATATATAACAAATGCTACAGGAGAATTAAAATTAGCCACTGAAACAAGTGGAATAGCTATTACAATAGGGCATGGAACATCAGAGGTAACCGTCGCAGACAATCTTACAGTTACAGGTAATTTAACAGTATCAGGCGACACTGTAACCGCAAATACGGCAACGCTAAATGTTGAAGACAGTTTAATAAAATTAGGCAACGGATATACTGGCAGTGCGTATGACCAAGGGTTTGTTATTACAAGAGGAAATGGCTCAAGTAGCAATACACAGAACATGGCATTTATATGGGATGAGTCTGCTGATACGTTTGCAACAATTAAAGCTGCTTCAGAAGATGGGACTACCGCTGGGAACGTAACGGTAACTGACCATGTTAATTTAAGAGTTGGAGCGTTGACAACAGATGACTCTTCTACATTTACAAGTGGATTTGTAGTTGGTTCAGATGGTAGTGGTGCTGATGTAACTTTTTATTCTGGTACAAGCGGAGATAATTTAACTTGGGACTCATCTGAGGAGTGTTTAACAATTACAGGTACAGATGGCCAGCAAGCTTTAAAGGTAGCAGATGGAGACCTTGTTGTTGTAGATAAATTATATATTTTTGATAATGATGGTGGTGAATACATATCTGGGAATGGAACAACAGCAACATTGACAGGAGCGTGGGCTTCTGCAAATATGACTATTACAGGTGGTGCGATAAGTGGCATCACAGACTTAGCTGTAGCTGATGGTGGTACAGGTGCAAGCTCACTAACAGATGGTGGAATATTATTAGGTAGCGGTACAGGTGCAGTAACGGCTATGTCGGTGCTAGGAGACGGAGTTATCGTTATAGGCGATAACAGTACAGACCCAACCACAATAACGGCATTTACGGCTAATGACGGCGTTTTAAAGCATGAAGTGGGTGGTATAGAGGCAGATATCTCTGCAATAGCTAAAGGTGGTATAGTTACTGGTACTGGCAGTGGCACTATGGGTATTAAAGCTGTAGGGACAAACGACCATCTTTTAACTGCTGACAGCTCAGCTGCTGGTGGTGTTAAATGGGCTGAGAACTCAGCTGCAACAAAAGGATTTGCTGTCGCTATGGCAGTAGCATTATAGGAGAAAAAAATGGCACAAGATTTTGAAGGCAAAGGAATAAGAATAACCAACTCAGAAACTGTACTAAGAACGGCTGACAGTGATGATGCCGTTGTAGGTATTCGTGTGGCAAACATAACTACAGCAGCTGTAACGGTTGATGTGTATGTAGAGCACAACGACGGAGGAGGAGACGATGATTATTATTTAGTTAAAGACGCTCCTATTCCTACTGGTGGATCACTTGAATTAATTGATGGTGGTTCTAAAGTAGTACTAATGAGTGGTGATAGATTATTAGGTCAATGCGGAACAGCAAATGGTATTGACGCCTGGATTTCAACAGTTGACGCAGTAAGTACATAGGAGATATGAATGGCTTATATAGGTAACAGCCCTGTACAAGACGAAACAGTAAGCTCTGCTCAAATTATTGACGGAGCAATTGTAAATGCAGATATAAATTCTTCAGCCGCAATTGCGTTATCTAAGACTGCTTTAGTAGCAGGAACAGGTTTAACATTGGCTACAAACACTTTAAATGTAGACGCAGCTCAAACAGGAATAACTTCAGTAGGTACTATAGGTACTGGTGTATGGCAAGGAACTGCTGTAGCATCTGCTTATTTAGATGCTGATACTGCTCATTTATCAGGCACGCAAACATTTAGTGGGGCTAAGACTTTCTCGTCAGCAGTAACAGCCACATCCTTTACTGCAAATAGTGCAACTCCTGTCTT
>Ga0209337_1002979_pt1 | contig 12005 bp, 24 predicted proteins | sample LinPmetageLP53_FD_184044 | JGI IMG/M metagenome (GOLD analysis project Ga0209337, IMG submission 184044) | Marine viral communities from the Pacific Ocean - LP-53 (SPAdes) (version 2) | ecosystem: Environmental > Aquatic > Marine > Oceanic | place: Pacific Ocean | collected 2010-02-08 | reverse complement strand
CACCGCAGCACTTCGACAGCTTATAGACGCAGGGACCTTGTCCAATCTTCCGGCGGGCTTCAAGACACGCGGACTTCGTATTCGTAATGACGACGAGCCCTTGTCTCCTGGCGAGTTCCGGGATGTGGATTCCCCCGGCGGTGCTATCCGGGACTCCTTGATGTTGCTGCCGTACAAAGGCGCGGATCAGACCTTGTTTCAGTTGATGGGGTTCTGTGTAGAGGCAGGGCAACGCTTTGCGGCGGTATCTAATTTGCAGGTAGGTGACGGCAACCAGCAAGCGGCGGTTGGCACTACAATTGCGATGTTGGAACAGGGTGCGAAGGTAATGTCAGCGATCCATAAGCGGATGCATTATGCCCAGAAGGACGAGTTCGTACTGCTTGCCAAGGTGTTTGGGGAATCCTTACCCGAGGAGTATCCCTACAACGTTGTAGGGGCGGAGCGCACGGTAAAAGCGGAGGACTTTGATGAGCGTGTCGATGTTGTACCGGTATCTGATCCAAACATCTTCTCCATGTCCCAAAGAGTCACTCTGGCGCAGACCGAACTACAGTTGGCGCAAACGGCTCCGGAGCTTCATAACATGTACGAAGCGTTTCGTCGCATGTACAAAGCGATTGGCGTCAAGGATGTGGACTCGATCCTGAAGGTTGTCGATCAGGAAGAAGAGTCTCCCAAGGATCCGGCAGTTGAAAACTCGGAGGCCTTTGAGAACGTGACCTTGAAGGTGTTCCAGGGTCAGAATCATCAGGCTCATATAACAGCGCACCTTGTATTTGGGGCTTCTCCCATGGTGGGTCAGCTTCCCTCGGTGGCTATGTCTTTGCAGAAGCACATCATGGAGCATGTATCTATTCAGGCTAAAGAACAGGTGGCCTCTCAAATGATACAACAGCTTCAAGGTCAGGCTCCCACCGAGGAGCAGGCCCTGGAGATTGAGTCCATGGTGGCGGAAGCTATTGCACAGGGCCTTCAAGAAGTAAAAGCCAAGAGTGCCGAGATAAGCGGTGGCGGAGACCAGCCAGACCCCTTGATTGCGTTGAAAGAGCAAGACTTAGAGCTTAGGGCCAAGCAAGACGCTGCGGAAAATCAGATGGACCAGCAAAGATTAGCTTTGGACCAGCAAAAGGCACAGCAGAACGCGCAACTTGGACAGCAAAGAATACAGTCTCAAGAAGAGATCGTATCCGCCCGCATACAGGCTGCCAAGGAACGTGAAATTCTTAAACAAGGTAATCGGTAGGAGATGAACATGGGTAGTAATAAGTCTATTGGGGTTACCCGGAAGGGCATTGTGGTCAAGGATCAAGGATATGTTCCTTATAACGATGGAAAAGTAGAGAAGACCCCTAACGTATCTAAGGCCTCCATGGTATCGGGAAAGAACCGGGGCATGGGCGATGCCATTCGCGGCGGGACGTTTAAAATCTGTTAAGAACCTATAGGTAGGGCATGTAGATGCCGAAACTAAGCGAAAACTCGGAAATTGCCTTACCCATACGGAATATAGTCAGCATAATAGTGGCGGCGGTTGTTGCAGCGTGGGCCTATTTTGGCATTGTAGAGAGGCTTAACAGGCTAGAGAGTTTGACCCAGATGCATGGCGTTGGCATTGAGTCTAATACAGACTGGGTCAACGGGTTTAAGCCCCCCGAAGCGGTTCAGGATAGCGTAAAGCGCGTCCGCGCTATGGAGTTAAAGGTGAAGGAGCTTGAAATAGTTGTTCGGCATCTTGGAGGCAAGTAATGATAGAACTCTTCAATGCAGCGTGGCCGGTCATTATTGCCGTCGTAGGGTTGATTATCGTACTTGCCAAAATGCACGGAGATTTAGAGGTCGTGAAAGACAAGGTTCGGGTGTTGTTCGACCTTTTTAACGAGAAGAAATAATGGCCCAAAAGAAACTGCAAAAAGATAGCCAATACCAAGCCTTAGATCTGGATGGCGATGGTGCCGTGTCTGACGCGGAATTGGCGGTGATTCAAGCTCTGGAGACGGCTGAAAAAATGGACGCACAGCGGCGTATGGCTTGGTCTGCGCTTGCCATTATGGCTTTGATGACGGGTCTTTTGTTTTTTGTGGTGAGTGAAAGTAGGTTGAAATCAATTAGTGATCTGCTAGGGCTTGCCTACATAGCATTCTCAGGTGTGACGTGCGCCTACATGGGAATGTCGGCTTATATGAGCCGCAAATAAATTTGAAAGGAATTGTTATGGTTGTACTTGATTGGATCATTGGAAGATTTACAGAGGCCTCAACTTACGCGGCGATGTCCGCTGCCGGTGTTGGTGTTGGCGTTCTGACCGGAATTGATGTCGTAACTATCGCTGCTGTAGCCGTCGCTGTTCTTGGCCTAGTATTGAGAGAAAAAGACCTAATCTTGTGATCCGTCTTTATGTCCTCATAGTGGTAGTGGGCCTTGTTGGCGGTGCCGTCGCTGGGGCGTATTACTATTATACAGATAGTCAGGCGCGAATTCAGGCCTTAATAGAAAACACGGCCAAGCTTGAGATAGCAAAACAGATCCAAGACGACACAATTAGCACGTTGGTTGAGGACCAAAAGAAGTTTGCCAAGTTAAATGCAGACCTGCGGGCAAACCTGGATAAGGCCAACGAGTACAAGGACGTCCTTATAAGTAAGTTACGCAAACACAATTTGTCTAAATTAAGTCTAAAGAAGCCACTTTTGACGGAGCGACGTATTAATGCGGGAACGGCAAAGTTATTCCGGTCTTTGGAAATTATGTCTGGTGCTGCCGCTCCTTCTAAGTAGCGCGTGCAGTAGCTTCAAGGATATCTTACCGGTAGAGGTCAAAACCGTTGAGATTGAACGGAACATACCTGTACAAAAGCACCCTCGACCGGTGACCTTGAACAACATTCATTTTTATGTGGTGACCCAGAACAATTACGTGTCGTTTAAACAACGTTTTGAAAAGGAGAACGGCGTTCTGGTGTTCTACGCCTTGAGCGTCCGGGACTACGAAACACTGTCTTTGAATATGTCCGAAATAAGGCGCTTTCTGGACCAGCAGAAACAAATAATAGTCTACTATGAAAGGGCTGTAACAAATGAACGAGCGGATTAAGTTGTTGCGGGAGGCCTTGCAGGACATCGTGGATGTTGCCAACATCTCGGACGGTTCGGGGTGGTATGCAGAGGTTGCCCGCAAGGCGCTCGAAGAAGATGGGGCCAAAGATGAGTAGTAAGAAGGAAAAACCTATTCCGCGCACTACTAAAGGTCCAAAAGCGAACTACCGAAAGACCAAGGATGGCGCTGGAATGAGTAGGGATGGCGTTAACGCTTATCGTAAGGCCAACCCCACCTCAAAGCTGAAGACGGCTGTTACGGGCAAGGTAAAAAAGGGCAGTGCGGCGGCAAAAAGGCGTAAGTCTTATTGCGCTAGGTCTGCCGGTCAGATGAAGAAGTTCCCAAAGGCAGCAAAGAATCCAAAAAGTCGATTGAGACAAGCTCGTAAAAGATGGAGGTGTTGATGAAGAAAAAAGGTTTGTGGGCTAACATACAAGCGAAGAGAAATAGAATTGCTTCTGGAAGTCCCGAGAAGATGCGTTCCCCGGGTTCTAAAGGGGCCCCCACGGATAAGGCCCTTAAACAGTCGGCTCGCCCCGCCAAGATGAAAGATGGTGGAATGGCCACCAAGGGCTGTGGGGCCATGATGTCCGGTAAACGTAAAAACTTCACGGTTGCTTAGATGGACGGAGTATACCTTGCAGAGCACCTACTGAAGTCCATCCGGGAGCGTCGGGACCGCATCATTGAAATGATGGCGGCGGGCCATGTGGCAAGCCAGGAAGAGTACAAACAACTTGTTGGCAATGTGGAGTCATTAGACTATATAGGACAGGAGTTGAGAGAAATCTTAGAAAAGGCGGATTAATGTCTAAAAAACCTGACAAGTCTGATAATTTGGTCTCTATAAACCCGGCGTATGTTTCTCCGGAAGAGAAAGTGTTAGATCCCAGTAAACTGGATCCGGACACTCTTGGCCGACTACCCTCACCCACAGGGTGGCGTCTTTTAATTCTCCCTTACCGGGGGCAAGGAAAAACGGGAGGTGGAATCCTTCTTCCCGACGCTATTGTGGACCGTGAATCTGTAGCCACCGTCTGCGGGTACGTCCTTAAATCGGGTCCCTTGGCCTATAAGGACGAGAAAAAGTTTCCTAGCGGGCCGTGGTGCAAGGAGAAGGATTGGATTATCTTCGGACGGTATGCCGGAGCCCGTTTCAAGATAGACGGCGGCGAAGTTCGTATTCTAAATGACGATGAGGTCATTGCGGTTATACAGGATCCCGAAGACATCCTGCACTTTTAACATGGGGAAGACCATGCCAGAAGACTTAGTTGTAGACCTACCCGATACAGGGGATTCTGTTGAAGTAGAGATAGAGCCCTTGGAAGCTGCCCCCGGCGAAGAAGCCATGGAGGCTCCAGAAGAAGAGCATCTGGAGTACAGCAAGAAAGTTAAGCGCCGTATCGACAAGCTTACTAAAAAAGCTCGCGAGATGGAAAGACAGCAGACAGCCGCCGTTGACTATGCGAGGGGTATGCAGGCTGAGAACAACGAGCTTAAATCTCGCGTTCGGGACCTGGACAAAGGGTACGTTGCCGAATACGGAGACCGGGTTGCCACACAGACGGATTCGTTGGCCCGAGACCTTGAGACTGCGATTGCTACAAATGACACGTCTACACAGGTTGAATTGAATAAGAAGCTCGCCCAGTTAGCCATTGAGGAAGAACGTGTCAAAAATGCCCAGCAGCAGCAAAAACTGGCTGCCCAGCAGCAACAGCATCAGGAGCAGCAATACCAGCAACAACAGCAGTATCAACAGGCTCCACAGAACAATGTTCCCTCTCGGGCTGACCCTAAAGCGACCACGTGGGCCGAGAAAAATCCATGGTTCGGCGAAAACGACGCGATGACGTTTGCGGCGTTCGGGATACACAAGACTTTGATCGAAGAAGAACACTTTGACACAGAGAGCCCAGAGTATTACGATGAGATAGACAAACGAATTAGAGAAGCTTTCCCCCACAAGTTTAGGGGTTCGCAATCTTCTACAGAATCTCGGCGTCCGCAACAGAACGTCGCCTCTGCAACTCGCTCCGGATCATCTGGGCGCAAAACAGTACGGTTATCTCCAAGTGAAGTTACAATAGCGAACAAGCTTGGCGTTCCTCTGGATCAGTACGCAAAATATAAACGCTAGGAAAGATTATGACACAAGAAGACCTTGATCGAACCCCTCGCGCCTCTAAGACTCGAACGGCAAAACCCCGAAGACAACCTTGGAGACCCCCATCCGTATTGGATGCACCCGACCCGCCAGAAGGCTATGTACACAGGTGGATTAGAGCCGAGATTAGGGGCTTTGACGACCGAAAGAATATTTCCGCTCGAATGAGAGAAGGGTGGGAGTTGGTCCGAAAAGAGGAATACCCTGATTTTGAAGCCCCCACCGTTGATAGTGGACATTATGAAGGCATTTTTGGTGTGGGAGGCTTGCTGTTGGCTCGAATTCCTCTAGAAATCGTTGCCGAGCGCAAATCATACTTCAATCAGATGAGTTCTGATGCAATGACTGCGGTTGACAATGATCTTATGAAAGAGACTCAGCATCATTCGATGGCGATTCAGAAGCCTGAACGACAATCGCGAGTTACATTTGGAGGCCCTAAACGAAGTGACGGGTAGGGCTTATTGTTTTCACCCCTTTTGCTTTGAGGAGCATTAGAAATGGCTAACACTAACGGAAGCTTTGGCCTCCGTCCGCTTAATAAACTAGGCGGCGGAGCCAATTCCACGGGGCTTACTGGGTATACTCAGTATGAAATTGCTTCAGATAACACGGGCAAACTCTACCACGGGCAGATCGTTGTACCCCTCGCTTCGGGATATATCGACCATACATCTAATGCCGCTGGTGGAACTGTTAGTGCTCTGGGCGTATTTCAAGGTTGTGAGTATGTTTCCAGCACCACCGGTAAACCCACCTGGAGTAACTACTGGCCCGGATCGGGAGCGGATAGTAACCACCCCGTAAAGGCCTTTGTTAATGACGACCCAAGTCAGTTATATGTAATTGCAACTGACGCTACGTGGACAAGCAAAGCAACGGCACGCGCAAGTGTGTTTTTGAATGCAAGTACTTCCACGGGAATTACGGGCACGGACACTTCGGGCCTTTCCTTGGCTCGTTTGGCTATTAGTACCCTGGCGACAACCAACAGCTTGACGCTTCGAGTCATGGGTTGGGTTGAGGATCCTCTCAACGAGGATTTTGCAGCCGCAGGGATTGGCGCAATCGTTCGGTTAAACAACTCCTTCAATGCGCCTACGGGCTCCATTGCTGCGGGTACTGTTTCGACCACTGGCGTATAGGAGGGTTTAGAAAATGGCTATTAGTAGAGCACAACTCGTAAAGGAGTTGGAACCCGGCCTGAACGCATTGTTTGGAATGGAATACGACCAGTATGACCGAGAGCATGAAGAAATCTTTTCCATGGAAAGCTCAGACCGAGCTTTTGAAGAAGAGGTTATGCTGTCCGGTTTTGGTGGCGCTCCCACTAAATCGGAAGGAAGTGCAGTCTCTTTTGATGACGCGCAAGAAGCTTATACAGCGCGTTATACGATGGAAACGATTGCCCTGGCCTTCTCGATTACGGAGGAAGCCGTCGAAGATAACCTGTATGACCGGCTCGCTGGTCGTTACACAAAGGCCCTCGCACGTAGCATGAGCCAGACGAAGCAGGTTAAGGCCGCAGCGGTCCTTAACAATGCTTTTGACAGCACATATACGGGCGGTGATGGGATTGAGCTTTGTGCTACGGACCATCCGTTGGTTACGGGAAACACGTTCCGTAACGAACTCGCCACGGCGGCAGATCTTAACGAGACAAGCCTTGAGCAGTCTCTGATTGATATTGCTAGCTTTGTCGATGAGCGCGGTCTTAAGGTTGCTGTTCGCGGTATGAAATTGATTGTTCCAAAAGAGCTTCAATTCACGGCGGACCGTCTTCTTGAGTCTACTCTTCGTCCAGGTACGGCGGATAACGACATCAACGCCATTCGGAACATGGGTATGCTTCCGGAAGGTTATGCCGTTAACCACTTTATCAACGACACGGATGCGTTTTTCATTATGACGGATGCGCCCAACGGTTTGAAAGGTTTCAACCGGACGGCAGTTCGTACTTCCATGGAAGGCGATTTCGACACCGGCAACGTGCGGTACAAGGCTCGCGAACGCTATGCGTTTGGCTGGTCCGACCCTCGCGGCATCTTCGGTTCACCCGGAGCGGCGTAAGAAAAAGGGGGAGGGGAGACTCTCCCCCACTTTCTGGGAATTACACCACCCTAGCGACTGTCCCAGCAGACGTTTACGAAGACTCTAGGGTGTATCTCTCGTAAGGAGAAATCAGATGGCTAACACGACTTTTAACGGCCCCGTTCGTTCGGAAAACGGTTTTAATGACATTTCTGTTGCTGACGGAACCGGCGCTGTAACAACCAACAGCACCTTCAGCAACAACACTTCGATTGGCGGTACTCTTTCTGTAACGGGTGCAATTTCTGGTACGTCAACAATTACTGCCAGACGCCCTGTTAACACAGATTTTAACGCGGCATCGGCAAAAACAGAAACCTTGACGGCGGCTCAATCAGGCACTTTATTTTTAATAAACGGCGCGGCAGCAAATATCGTCAACCTTCCTGCATTGTCCACAGGCAACGTAGGTGTGACGTATGAGTTTCAACTTACCGTAGCTGTTGGTGGAAGTGTAACAACCACATTCGTACTGCCGGGTAGCGCGGTGTCTAATTTCCAAGGCATGATGTCGCTTGTGGCAGGTACTGCGGCTAATGCTATTAGCGATGTTGCAGGCGATACATTGACGTTGCCAAACTCAACAGTAGCTAATGCACGCATCTCGATGACATGCGTTGTTGATGACGGAACTAACTCCACTTGGATGGCAACAGCCCTATCCACTCCTATTGCTACAATAACTTAATTTATAAGACGGGGGTTTAATCACCCCCGTCCTATTATAAGGAGACTATAATGGCTGATGCTGTAACTGCTACAACAGTACAAGACGGGCCTAAGAAAGCCGTTATATACTGTACAAATACAAGTGATGGGTCGGGTGAGGCCGCTGTTGTCAAGGTGGACGTTTCCGCGCTTGCGTCTTTACAGGATGGGACGGCTTGTACCGGTGTACGCATTCAGAAAGTTACGTTTAGCAACGTTGGCATGAGTGTCAAACTTCTTTGGGATGCATCTACGGATGTTATAGCCGTGGAGCTACCGGCGGACTATTCAGATACCTTGGATTACTCGGACATGAGCGGTCTTCCTAATGTGGCGGCTTCTGGCGGCAACACTGGGGATATCCAGCTTACTACGCTGGGTCATAGTAGCGGCGACACGTACTCAATAGTCTTACACTGTCTTAAAGATTATTCTTAGGGGTCTGGTGTAACAGGAAAGGTTTCTCTTATTATGACTGTTTCCGGGGCTAAAGACTTTGAGCCTAATGTAGCGGATTACGTTGAGGAAGCTTTTGAGCGGTGTGGGCTAGAGTTTCGGACTGGGTACGACGCTGTTACCGCACGCCGGTCTATGAATTTTCTGTTCGCGGACTGGGCTAATCGTGGACTGAACCGATGGACCATAGAGCAGGTCAGCCAGACCATGGTATCTGGAATTTCCCAGTACCCTGTCGGAACCATTACGGCCACCGTTGGAGCGTCTACCAACCTTGTTATAGGTAACACCATTACAGGGGCCCTTAGTGGTGCGACTGCTGTGGTGTTAACCAAGCCAAGTTCCACCACCATAACCTTAAGCATACCCACGGGGACGTTTACGTCAGGCGAAACCATATCAAGTACGGCTAGCGATGAATCTGGTGTTAGCACTACGATTACCGCAAACCCCAGTATAAGCGACGTTCAAGCCACTGTAGACATATTATCTGCCGTGATACGACGGGATGACGCCGATATCTCCGTTAGCCGGATTAGCCGCGACGACTATTTGAGTATAGCAACCAAGTCCACTACCGGGAGACCCACTCAGTTCTACGTTGACCGACTTATAAAACCCGTTGTTAAGGTGTGGCCTACTCCTGAAAACAGCACCGACGTCATTATATACGACCGGCTTGTACGAATAGATGATGCGGGTGCATCTATTAACACCGTTGAAATACCCTTCCGGTTCTATCCGTGTCTGGCAGCCGGTCTTGCGTACTATCTCTCCTTGAAACGCGCCCCCGACCGGGTGCAGATGTTGAAATCTGTGTACGAAGAGGAGTTTCAAAGGGCTGCGGAAGAAGACCGGGACCGCGCAAGCTTTAGCATTGTGCCGTCCTACAGTTATCTGAGTGCTTCGTAATGGCTCGGTATGCTTCAAATAAACACGCTTTAGGTATCTCCGACCGGTCGGGTGCTGCGTACAAATTACGCGACATGCGGAAAGAGTGGACGGGAATGCTTGTCGGCAAAGACGAGTGGGAGCCGAAGCAACCCCAGTTGATGGTTGTTAAGACACCCGCAGACCCGCAAGCCTTGCGGGATGCAAGACCAGATAGGACGGAGCCCGCAGTTGAGGTCTTGCTTAAGTTTAATGCCTTTAAGTCTTCTGGAAGTGGCTCCTCTATAATAACAGTAACGGAGCCCGGACACGGACGGAGCACTGGGGATATAGTTCGTTTTAGAGCGGTAGAAGCTTTTGATGGTTTTACGGAAGCCTCTATTGAGTCCTCTAGCGGGTACTCCATTACGGTTATTGCCGGAACCGTTGCGACGGATAATGAGTCGTACTACTATACATTTTCTCCTAGCAGTGGAACCGCCAACGTGGGTAGCGTTTCCGGAGGGGGCGGCGTCTCCACTGCGGGTCCAGTAAGTCTGATAGATTGAGTTTTTAAAATGGCTTATACATTTACAACCCTTAAAACTGCGATACAGGATTACGTGCAAAGCACGGAAACGACCTTTGTTAACCAGCTTCCCCGCTTTATCCTGAATGCCGAAGAGCGCATTCTGAAGGAGTGCCAGCTAGATGTGTTTAGAGCGTCTTCCCAGGGGACGGCTTCTTCCGGCAATTCCTTTCTTTCTAAGCCCAGCGACTTTCTTTCTCAGAACTCCTTAAGTGTAATAAAGGACTCCGCCAAGGAGTTTTTATTGTACAAGCAGGCTACGATGCTACAGGATTTCACACCAAATCCTGCAACAACTGGAACCCCTTTGTATTATGCGGATTGGGATGAGGCCACGTTTTTACTGGCACCTACCCCTGACACAGCTTTTACAATGGAACTTCATTATTTCTACCGTCCTCAATCAATTACAGTATCTGTGGGTGGTACTAGCTGGTTGGGAGACAATGCAGAACTGGCCTTGTTGTATGGAGCCCTTGTTGAGGCTTATACGTTTTTAAAAGGCGAGCCAGACCTTCTAGGGTTATATAACCAGCGTTTTCAGGAGTCGTTGCAATGGTTGAAGAACTTAGGTGAGGGTCTTCAAACAAGAGATCAATACAGGTATGACCGGGTCCGCAGAGAGGCCCAATGATGCGCGACGGGTTTTCTACAGCGGCTGTTGGTAACGCTCTAGTGTTTACATCTGATAATGGGGGTCATACTCCAGAACAGATGGCGGAGATGGCTCTGAACAAGATAATGATTGTTTCAAGCAGCGCCCCACCCGCGATACGCGATCAGGCTCTTGAGTATAGAGAAAAACTAAAAGAAGTGCTAGTGTTCTACATGAACAAGATGGCCGAGAACGAGAGAACCACAATATTGGCCTTGCTAAATCAACAAGGCCACAGTGATATGGCTGAGATTATAAGGAGATTGTAATGGCTATTGGGACTTCAGCAATTTGTGGGACTTACAAGCGCGAGATAAACGCGGGCATCCATTTCTGGACATCGCATTCTCGTGGTGATGGGTCCTCTATTGCGGCAGACACGTTTAAGCTGGCTATGTTTACAAACAGCGCCTCGATAGATGCGGACACAACAGGTTATACTACGGGAAATGAAGTTAGCGGCACTAATTACTCAGCAGGTGGTGCTGCGATTTCCAGCGCGACAATCGGACTTGCCGACAACAGTAGTTCTGTTCCTACAGCGTTTATCGATATGGCAGATGTGACGTTTTCTTCGGCGACGATCACGAATGCCAGGGGTGCCCTGATTTATAACTCCACGTTGGCGAACGCGGGTACTGCGGGTGATACGACACACGCGGCTAAACCAGCAGTTTGCGTTATTAACTTTGGAGGTGATAGTTCATCAAGTGCAGGTAACTTTACCGTCACCATGCCTGCAAATGATGCGAATAATGCCTTGATCCGGATTGCGTAATGGCTTTAATCACCGGCTGGGACAGAGGGACTTGGAATTCAGGAGCGTGGAATACCCCGCTCACTGTTGAGGTCACTGGAGTTTCAGCCGCTACCGCAGCGGGAAGCGTCCGAATTGACTTAGGTATTCTAGCGGCAGGGGTTTCAGCCGCTACCGCAGCGGGAAGTGTTAGGGTTGATATAGAGCCTTCTGTTACGGGGGTTTCAGCCGCCACCGCAGCGGGAAGTGTAACAGTATCAGGGCTGGCGAATGTAACGCTTACGGGGGTCTCAGCCGCCACCGCAGCGGGTAGTGTTAGGATTGATGTAGAGCCTTCCGTAACAGGGGTTCAGGCTGCTGCGGAGATAGGTGGGGTTTCAATTTGGACGGAGATTGCCCCAGGTCAGACGGCGGGTTGGAACCCAATAACGCAGACACAAGACCCTGTTTGGAACCCAATAACGCAGACACAAGACCCTGTTTGGACGAAAATAGCGGCATAGGAACGATACAATGGCATCGACATTTACAACAGGTTTTGGCATAGAAAAGATCGGTTCTGGTGAACAGTCCGGTGCTTGGGGCACTACGACGAACCACAACCTAGATATTC
>Ga0209337_1002977_pt1 | contig 12006 bp, 13 predicted proteins | sample LinPmetageLP53_FD_184044 | JGI IMG/M metagenome (GOLD analysis project Ga0209337, IMG submission 184044) | Marine viral communities from the Pacific Ocean - LP-53 (SPAdes) (version 2) | ecosystem: Environmental > Aquatic > Marine > Oceanic | place: Pacific Ocean | collected 2010-02-08 | reverse complement strand
TTAATAGAAAATCCATTTAAACAGAAAAAACGCCCAAAATATCGTGTGGAGGTCATAAAAAATATTTTTTATGACCTCCACACGATATTTTGGGCGTTTTTTCTGTTTAAATGGATTTTCTATTAAAAATATCTGTTTTAACTTGATAATTTTTATCATTTTTAATGATATTTTATTATTGATAAAAATGACTTAAAATATCTATATTTTATTTTATACAAATTTTACAATTATTTCTTTAAATATACTATTTTGTCTTAAAAGGTCTTATAATATATTATAATGTCTTATAATGTTTCTTAATACTACTGCGGAAACATTCATACTTGAAACAATTTCAATTGATATTTGTGTTTTGTTTAGGCGGATTAGCATAGTATCATGAAACATTTAATAATTTACAATTAATTTATTTGATATTAAAAATATAGATATAATTGTTAAAATTTATCTATTTTTAACTATTATTTAATAAAATAAAAATTTGAATTAAAATTTGAAAACTTTTTTTAATTTATTTTTATAGAATTTAAAAAAGTATTTAAAAAAGAATATCTATATATATATAAAAGATGAATACAACTACTAACTTTAATGATATTAATGAAATTGATGTATCACAAATCTATAAACAAATGAAAGATATGAACAAGTTTGTAAAATTGGGGTATATATTGGAGATACAAAGACTAATGAAAGAGCAAATATTGGATAAGTATAAAAAGCAAATTGTTAAAAACAAAACTAAAAGCAAAGTTAAAATTACAGAAGATGTTGTAAATAATATTATAAATTCATTCAAATCAAAAACTGGCGATAAACTGAATGAGAAATCATATGATGTCTATATCAAGAAAGCAAAAAGAATGGAAATATCAAAAACAATACAAAATATTATTGATAATCAAGATGATAAAGATGAAATAAATAAACTAATTGATATTATCAAACAGCGTAAATATATCAAAATTAAAAGAAAAGAAGAGAATAAAGCATCTGCATATAGTGATATTGTTTTTGTAAATCAACTCATGAATTATCCAATTATAAAAAATCAACTTAATCAATATGTTATGAACCGATTTAATAAATTATCTAATGAACTTAAAAATATTAAATTAGATATAGACCAAGAAAAAACATTATTTGAGAAATTACCAATTACATATCAACAATATCAAGATTTAGTTAAGAAAATAAATGAAAGTGATACAATTAAAATAAACGATGTTAAATATACGCCAACGATAGATCACAAAATCTTATTAAATTTATATGCGGTATATCCATTAAGAGATGATTGGGGGCAAATTAGACTGGTTGATAAAGATATGGATAATGAAAATGAGAATTATATAAATATTGAGAATAGTATATTCCACTTAAATCAATACAAATCAAGTTCTATGAGGATATTTGGAAAAAAACAATATAGAATTCCACAACATATCATGAATTTAATTAAAACTAAATATGATAATGGTTGGAGAGTGTTATTTGGAAGAACTAAAACAGAATTTTATAAAGATACAAGATTATCAAAAAAATTTCAAAAGATAATGAATATCTACTATAAAGAACATCAAATATCAATAAATGATGTGCGTAGGGCAACCACAACTTATTTTAATGAGAATAAGTCCGTTAAAGCACAAAAAAGAATGGCGGACATTATGAACCATTCATTTCAAACAGCAAGAAAGTCATATAACAGAGAACAGAATGAAGAATAAATTTATGAATAAATTTTAATTTAAATTTTTTAGATCAATAAAATTTGTTTCAATAATATTTTTATTAGCATTCATTTTTATTTTATTAATTTCATGATCTACATTTTTTTTATTATATCTTGTTTCCAGTATTTTATCAATATTATCATTCACATCATATTCTATATTCTTAATTTTATTGATAATATTATGAATTTCTTGGTTATCTTGTATATTATCATTATTTATTTTAGTGATAATTAGCATCTTATCATTATTTCTGCTTCTGTGTTGTTTTAAGTAGTTGTATTGCTTAAATCTATGAATAACTTGATTGTATGTTAAGTTCTCTTTTTCCGCTATGTCTCTAAAAGATGGACTGGTATAATAGTTTTGTGTTTGTTGATTATATACAATAAATTTGTGGTTCATATTTTTTGTTCCAACTGGTTTTACCATTTATATTTTTATGAATAAATTTATAAAATATAATTAAATTAAATTTTATTAAATTTCATTAATTTAATATTTTATTTAATTTAATAAAAATGATAAAATTTATTATTTTTTATTAAATGAATAATAAATTATATGAAAAATATGATAATGGATTAAAACAAGAATTGGTATTTTTTAATTTTATTAACAACTTTATAAATGATAAAATTAAGCATATGAAAGATGATAAATTCTATTTTGCAGATTTTTTGATATTAGATGATAATGATAATGTTAAAATGTGTGTTGAATTAAAATCAAGATGGAACTTATCTAAATATAATAGTTTATTCATTTCTAAAAATAAATTGGTTAAATACAAATTTAATAAAAAAAATAATTCAAGATTTAATAAAAATACAAAATTTTTATTAATATGGAAAGATATGGATAATATTGATATGTTCTATTATTGTTTAAAAACAGATATTAAACATATTGATTATTTTGATGAAAAAACATTACTAATTGATAAAAAATATACTAAATATACTAATAAAACTGAATTAATTAATTTTATTAATTTTAATTTAATAGAATATCATTCAATATAAATTTTGTTTGATTGATATTATCATCTCTATTAATTAATATAAATTGTTCTAATTCTTGTTTTAAATTTGGTATATTTGAATTAATAACAATCTTCATTATATTTTATTAATTTAATAATATATTTTAATTAAATTAAATAAATCTCAAATATCACTAAAATCTAACAGAGATTTAATACATTTTAATAAATACTTATTAAAATTTAGTTCTGTTTCATATGAAATTACATTATCTTCATCAATTGCTAAATATTTATTAATAATATTATAACTTTCTTTTAATTTTTGTAAATTTTCTTTCAATTCATGTTCTTTTGTTGGTTCTGTTAGTTCTAAATTCTCACTTTTAATTGATAAAGTTTCAATTGTTTCTGTTTCTTGTTCTTCTGTTGGTTCTATTTCTTGTTCTTCTGTTGTTTCTGTTTCATTTATTGGTTCTATTTCTTCTGTTGGTTCTGTTAAATCTAATGTATTTTTTGGGTGATCTATATTATTTTTGTGTTTCTTTGTTTTCTTATGCTTGTTAAAACTATTTCTTGATGCGTGGGTTGTATCACAGACTTCACATTTAAATTCAATCATTTATTATATCAAATTATAATTAAATAATAAATTAAATAATAAATTTTTATTAATTTTGTTTTTTTTCTTTAATAGATTTTAATATCTTTTCTCTATTCTTATAATAATATTTCTGTTGTGGTGTTTTATATTCACTTTGTATGTTATTTATTTCTGTTTCATTAATTGGAGATATTGGAGATATTGGTTCTATTATTTCATTTTTATTAGTTAAAAAGAAATTCTCAATATCTGCATTTGTAAAATTTTTAGATTGATGTATTTTATCAATTGATTTGTTATTATTATTGTTATTATTGTTATTTATTAATTTATATAATAACATGAATTCTTCAAATGTTAATTCCATTATTATAATAAATTAATAAAATTTAATATATTATTAAATAAAAATAATAATATACTTAAAAAAATATTGATATTAATATTTGTATTTAATTAAAATAAATGAGATCTTAAAAAAAAGTCCATTTCTTAGATTTCAAGAAAAAATTGAGATAATTTTTTTCACTTTATACAGAATTTAATTAAATTTCATTTAACAGAATATAAATGAATTTAACAGAATATAAAATAGTCCAAAACTATCATTTTAAGAAAAAAATGATATATTTTTTTTGACTTTTAGAAGATTTCATAAGTTTCTTCTAAGAGATTATAAAATAGTCCAAAACGCTCATTTTAAGAAAAATATTAACCAAAATTTTTGATTTCTATATAAAAAATTCTTTCTAATGTATATATTTTCTTAAATTTGCCATTTTGGACTTTTTTATATTTCTCAAATTATATTCTTATAAATATATTTTTAATGGATTTGCAAATTTAACTAACTCTTCTTTGAAATTTATATGTCTTAAATTAAGATTATATTTAATATTACCAAGTTTCTCAATTATTTTTTTATTTAATTGTAATTTCTCAATTAATAAATTTAAATCAATCTCATCATCTGTTAAATTCATATTTTGTGATCTAAATAAAATAGATGTAAGAATATCTTTTCTTGTTTTTTCAAATTTTATATCTGCATATTTATATGTCTTATTTCTACAATATTTATTCTTTATAATTTTTAATTTACTAATTGTATTAATATCATGAATTTCATATTTAATAGTATCAATATCTGTTTGATTATTTATTTTATTGTTAATTGATGATTTTAATAATTTTTTTGAAATACTATATTTGAATGTATTTCCATTCTTTTTTGATAATATTAAATTATTATCATTATTCAATATTTGAAATTTAATTGAATTAATATCTAATTTTTTATATTCATATAATACACTTTCATTTTTTAATAAAATATTATCATTACAAAATTTAATATAAATTATTTTTTTGTTATTATTATTTTTTATATCTGTTTGTTTTAATCTCAAATTAACCATATCTAAAATTTCATTCATTATTGATATGATAAATTTAACTTGCTTTAAATTCCATTCAATTTTATCAGTATTAAATAACTCATATAATTTGCTTTCTTTTTCAGTTAAATAACTTATATCTTCAAATAAAGTTTTAATAAATTTAATTAAATCTTTATTATATTCAAATCTATTTTTTAAAATTTCAGTTAATTTATCAAATCCAAATAATTCTATCTGTTTTTCATAATATTTATTTTTATTAATAAGTTTATTATAAATATCAATAATGTTAATATTTAATAAATTAATAATTGTATTGATTTTTATAATTTTTTTGAGTTTTCTTTGTTCTTTTGGACTATCAATTATTTTTCTTGAATGATATGCTTTATTATAGTCAAAATTAAAATATTCTTGTATTAAGTTTCTGTTATTTTGTATTATATTCTCAAAATCTTTCATATCATTAATAGTATCAATTTTAGACTTTAAAAATGAATTTGTTATTTCTTCATATAATGCTAAATCTATATGATTATATGGATTTAATTTATATTTTTTATAAATGAAATATTTATTTGTTATAATCTGTATTAATCTCACAATTTTTTTTGATGATAAATTTAATTGATTAAAATATTTATCAATAATATTGAGATCAATAAATTTAATTAAATCATGATATTCAATATTTACAGAACATAATAAAGTAGATAATTTGACTTTATCTGCAATTTCAAATTTAATCAATTCATGATATTTAATAATACATAATATTTTAATTATTTTATATTCATCACTTAATTTGTTTAGTTTATAGTAATCATCTTCAATTCTTATTCCATATAATAAATTAGATATATTCTCATCAATTAATATTGTATCTTTGAAAAATTCAAAGTCAAATAAATCAAATTGTTTAACATTTGCTTTTAATTCATTTTCATTTTCATTTTCATTTTCATTTATTATTATATTATTATCTTGTAAAAATTCTTTACCATCTATTAATGGACTTTCTTTTTGTTCTACAAATCCACCATATGTTGTTGATGGATTTAAATTTGTTTTAATATTAAATTTATTGTTATAATAAAAAATTTTATATAATTCTTGTAGATAATAATAATTTCTTACAATTTCATTATATTCTACATATTGAAAAATAGAATATAATTTGCTTGTGGTTTGTTCTATTCTTTTAACTTTTTCATAGTAATTTTTTCTTTTAATTTGTTTATCATCAAATGTTTTTATACTTTCATCTAATGATAATTTAGCATCATTTATATCAATACTACTTTTAAATGTATCAAATATAGATTGAGAAGCAGTTATTAAGATTTTATCAGTTTGTTTGCGGTTTCTTTGAAGTCCTTGCGTAAATGATTTTGGATATATTGTCTTGTGTCCATTTATTAAACCAAATGTATTTTTAAATGTTCTCATATTTTGCGGTGATATATCTAACCCATCTATCAATTCATGATGTGTATGAATACTTGACCCAGTAGTCATAGTTGGTGATGTAATAAATGTTTTAATTTTATAATCTTTAATAATCTTATTAACATCTTGTAATGTGTTTTTTTTAGATGGTTGATTTTCTATTTCTTCTAATTTATAATCATATATTGTAATTCCATCTGCATTTAAGAATGATATTCTATAATCTTTTGGTATTAATAATTGAGAGAATTTATTAAAATTTGGTATTGATTTCAATAATTGTGTGTATTTATCTAAAAAATATTTAGATAATAATTCATGATTTGAATAATTATTTTTTATATAATTTTTATCTTCATCTGTTAGTTGAATATTCAGTTCTTTAATAAAAAAATTAAAATAATTTGTAAATGAATATTCTAAATGTTTTTTCATAGAATTAATAAATTTATCAATATTCTTCTTTCCAATACTAAATACAAAGTTTGTTTGATTATTATTTATTTGAGTTAAAATCTCATTTAAAAAAGCATTATCATTATCAATAATCTCAACATTACAACCAGTATATAATTTCGGTTCAATATGTATTATTGTAAAATTATCATTCATTCCATTATTAACTATATCGTTTTTATAATGTGGATTATCTTTAATTTGATTGTGTAAAGTAGATAATAAATTTTCATCTATATCATTATCTAAAAATAAACATTTTTCGTGTTTATTCATTATATTTATAAAATTATCGTGTATATCAAATACATTTTTTCCATTTGTTTCCATAGTTGATGAATTAAAATTTAATAAAAGACCATCTATTTCATCATATATACCAATATCATAAGAATTATAAAGTGCTTCATAGTTGCTTTCATTACTACAAATCGCATTTTGTTTAAATTGTAATTTTAATTTTTTTAACTTTTCTGTATCTGTGATCTTTTTTAAATTTTGATGATTTACCATATCAAATTGTTTTGATAGTTTTTCTGCATTATTGTTTTTATCAGTATTCATATATATTGTTTTTTTATTTCTGTTCTGTTCTATAAGTTGTTTAACTCCGTTGTTAGTCTTAGAGCAACCCCATTCACCACAAATCACAACCCATTTTAAATTTTCATTTAATACATATTCGGTCATATCTTCAACATTTTTTAAATGTATTATTTTTCTATTTTTATTATATCTATTTTGATTTAAATTAGTATCATGAATTCTTGATGGATTATTATTGTTTAAATTCCAATCTTCTAAAAATATTTCTTGGTTTGATTTTGTATTTCTTAATAATGGTTTGCCCCACATCAATTTCCAATCACCATAAAAATTAAATAATTTCTTTGAATTGAAATGTTCTGTAATTTCAGCATTTGTATAATTTAAAAATTTAAATACAATATTAAACAATCTCATATCAATCACATTTGGTTTATTTAATATGTGATATTTTCTTACATTATTAACATCATTATAATTATTAAAAATATCACAAATTCTTTTAACATCTATTAAATTTTTATTATTATCATTATTAACATCATTATAAATTTTATTAAAATATTCAAAATTACATTCAGCATCTGCAAAATATTTTGTATAATTATTTTTTATTAAATTAAAAATAGATTTCAGTTCAAAATCAAAACATTTATATTTCTTAAAAACCATTATTAAACTTCTATACATATTAGTAGTCCATTCATCTTGTGTTAAATTTTCTATAATATGTTTTAATAATTCATATTTATTAGTAATTATTACATCTTTTATTTTAAATTTGTTATTATATAAGAATTTTGTTTTTATTTTTCTTGTTTCTTTGAATTGTTCTTTTTTAGTTTTTGAGATATTATCATATATTGTATTAACAATTGGAAGATTAGTTAGATTAAATATTGAATAATCAATATTATTAATATCAGTTAAAATATTACAATCAATATCAATTGGAATTTTTATATTATTTTGAGTTTTTGCTTTTGAATTGAATAACATTCTAATATTCTTTCTTGGATAAATTGAATATTTTTCTATAATTTGTGGTTCATTACCAACAGAATAAATAGATTTATCAATAATATTAGTTTTAATACCATTTTTATTGATTTGCGGTGTTATAATATGTTTAATTATTTCATTTTCAATTTCTGTATATTTATTATTCGGTGTTAATCTAATACATTTTAATTTTTCTATTAAATCAAAGATAATTTGACCCACAACAAATGAATTCTTAAATATTAAATTATCTAATATCAAATGACTATTTCTAATATAATTTTGATTTTCAAATAATAGATCTGTTTTTTTACAATATTTATTTGTTGATAATTTCCATGAAAATTTAAAATCTTTATTATCTTTCTTAAAGTTTTTAATACAATCATTAAAAATATCTAATAAATTTACTTCTAAAATTTGGATTAATTTTTTGTAATTGGTTTTAGTTAATTCAACATTATCTAAATCTATAAATATTTTAGAATTATTATTATCTGCATAAGTTTCATACAAATTATTATTTTTATTATTATTTAATATATTGATATATTGACTTTTATTAACAAAAAATGTTGCTTTTGCCCCATTTTCATTTGTATCTGTTGAAATCATGAAATCTTTATAATATTTTTCTAAATGATCTATTTGTATTTTATCATTTTCTTTCTTATATGGTATTTGCTCTATATTACAATTTCCATCTAAATTTAATATTAACTTTCCATTTGATTTTTTTGTAAATTCTATAAATTCTAACATATTTTCTTTATTATACATTATATTATATTATAATCTTTTAAATACATTTTAATAAAAAACATTAAAAATAAATAAATTAATAAAAAATTTATTAAAATTTTATTAAAATTTATTATCATTCTAATAATAATAATAAATTAATGGATAAAAATAAATACTAAAATAATTATTTGGATTGTGTGAGTTGTGGTTTTTTTGTATCTAAAAGAAATCTATATATTATATAATTATATAATTATTTATTTATAGTATTTAAAGAAATTTTATATATATTAATTAGTATTATTAAAACTAAAATAAAATAACTATTAGTAGATTTATTTTAGAGTAATACTCCATTATATTTTAATATATAATGATTTATAGATTTAATTAAATTTAAATCAATTATTTTTTTGTCTTTTCTTTTATATTTAATTATTTAAAAGAATATATTATAATTATATTAAAAATGTTTAATAATAAAGATATTATCAATTTATCTAAAAATTATCCAAATAATGATATAATAACATATATAACATTTATTAGAAGATATAAAAATAATGATAAATTTGTTAATTTAGAAATAACAAATTATTTTTTTATTGATAAAGTGTTTTCAAATGTTAGTGATGTTGATAATAGTTCTTTTTTGCGTATTAAAAAAGATATATATGGAAGTGGAGAATTAGTTGGTGAAATGACTGATGAAGCACTAATTGAAAAATCTAAATTTTATAATAATGTTATTTTAAGAAATCCATATTTAATAAAAAATAAATATCTAATTAATTTTTTAGAGAATTATTCAAGTTATAATTTAAAATGTAAATTAGAAAATGTAAAAGATTTTAATAAATATCTAACAACTGAAATAAAAATAGATAGAATTGCTGTTAATAATAAATATGAACTGGATAAAGATGATAGAAGAGAAATCTTTAAATTACTGAATAACAAATATAGTAAAAAAAAATAATAATTAATTTATTATTTAATATAATTAATTTAAAAGAATATATTAAATATAATAAAAAATATATAAAATGTATAAACAATATGAATTGCTAAAACAACAATATATTAAATCTTTAATTGAACAATATGATAATGATGATAATAATGATGATAAATATAATAAAAATATTTTTTCATATAAAGTTAATTATATAAATTATTTATCAATTGGTATTTATAATAAAGATAATAAAAAATCAATAATAGAAATAATAAATATGAATGATTTTTTAAAAATTATATTAGATATTGAGTTTAACAACACGACAAGCGATAATAAAAAATTAATTAGAAAAATGAGTAATGATGAGATTTTAGAATTAACATCTATTCATTATAGATATAAAAAAAATTTAGTTATTTGTTATTTAGAATATGAAATTGAATTAGATAAATTATTGAAATATTTTCATTATACATATGAATTATATGAAAAAAATGAACTAATATTAAATGCCGATATAAATACAGAAATTTTTGATATTAGTTTTAGAAAAAAAAGTTTATCTGTATATTTTAATATTGATAATGAAAAACTAACAAATGAAGAACAAATGATTTTTGAGAATGATATTAAAATGAAAATAAGAAATGATAATAAATATAATAAATTAGTTGAAATTAGAAATAAAAAAAATGAATTACATGAATTGTTAAAAAAAATTAATACAACAGAATATTTTATTAATTTTATTAAAAATAATAAAACAATACAATATGGAATTAAAAAAATAAATTATCATATTTATTCTAAAAATTTTTTAGATATTAATAAATCAATTGATTATAAAAAGATATACAAATATATTAATAATGATACATATTATAAATTACAAAGCAGTTGTGTTTTCCAAAGCAGTTGTTATTGTAATTAGATAAATAGATTTAAATAATTTATATTCTTATAAATTAATATAAGATGAATTCTTTATTTAAACATTATAAAATTTGTGAAGATATTGAAGAAATCATATGTAAAAAAGTTCATCAAAAATATCAAACTGAAATCAACTTACAAATAAAAAATATAATTGGTTTTAATCCAAACTTGATATTATCTTATATAAATGTTAATGAATATTATAAAACATTAAATGAATATTTTGTATTTAGAAGAAAAAAGAATATATATACAAATGATGATAATAATTATAACAGAGAAATAAGAATATATGGTAAAGATTGGAGAAGTTCATTTAGTATATTAAGTTTAATTGATTATAGAAACTTTCCAAAAAGTTTTGCTACAAAAAATATATCATTACAATCATTTAATTTAAAAGTTTTAGAGAAATACTTTGAGAAGAATATGTTTTTTGCAGATTTGTTATATAGTATTTATTATAGTAAAAATTCTTCAATATATGATAAACATTTAAGTTCTACTGGTGAAATAACAAATGCTATTGAATACAAAATAACAGATTATATAAATGACTTGAATGATAAAAAAAAGAATGAAGAATATGTTAATGTTCTGTTTAAATTAAATATAATAAATGATGATTTTATAATATATAAATTTAATAATTTATCATATTACGATATGAATAATTTTAATAAACATTTTAACCATTATCAAAATAAAATATTAGAATTCAAATTGTTATATTGTGATATAAATTGTAGAATTGAAGATTATAATATTAGAGAAATTAATAAATTTGTAGATCTAAAATATTTATATAAAAATGATTTGAGATTATTAATGATAAATAATCAATTAACTAAGTGGAAACGATTGACTAAACAACAACTTATTAAAAGATTACTTGAAATATAATATTATATGTAATATATGGAAAATATAAATTCTATTGAGAAAAATATAAATAATTTAGTATTATTAATTGATAAGATTAAAACTAATAATTTATATGATAAACGGAAATTAGAATACGAAACGATAATCTCAATATTAAATCATGATATTAAAGAATTAAAGAATAGTATTGATAAATAGATATGTTAATTATTTTTTTTTAGATTTAGTAGATTTAGTAGATTTAGTAGATTTAGTAGATTTAGTAGATTTAGTAGATTTAGTAGATTTAGATTTAGTAG
>Ga0209337_1002975_pt1 | contig 12008 bp, 11 predicted proteins | sample LinPmetageLP53_FD_184044 | JGI IMG/M metagenome (GOLD analysis project Ga0209337, IMG submission 184044) | Marine viral communities from the Pacific Ocean - LP-53 (SPAdes) (version 2) | ecosystem: Environmental > Aquatic > Marine > Oceanic | place: Pacific Ocean | collected 2010-02-08 | reverse complement strand
TGGTCGCCAGCCGCTCACAAATACATTGCGATGGCTGGCTTCCTTTGCATTAACATCTAATTGCTTTTCTGCAAGCTTTTGTTGTATGCGTTGCATTAATATTTTTTTATCTAATTTCTCTTCGTCTGATGTATGAATCTCGTCGACAACTTTAGCGATAGTTTTTAAGGCTCCACCTTTACCACCTAATAGTCCTCCGAGAAGTTGTAGCACTATGCTGCTCCGCCTGTCATCCAACTAATTATCCAAAGAACAACAATAGCCACGATAGCCGCTTTTATCCAGTCCTTCATTTTCCAATCCGACCACTCTTTAATATGTGACCATAGATCTTTTAGTAAGTTCATAGAACCTCCTTTGTTAAGTTGAGGATTATACTATTTTACGCCTTTAAATGCTACTTTTTTAATTTGCATTCGGCTTGTCTGTCCTTGAGGTCCTGTTCCTTTGTTATCTTTTACAACGAAAGGAGAGTAAACATGCTCTGCTGTGCCAGCAACTTTTCTATTAGGAAAAGGGTTTTTTTGAGGTACTTCAGTCATTTTTGCGTTTTTAAACTTCATCTTCTTGCCTTTCCATAGCCACGTTGAGCTAGTCTACCTGCTAGACCACCTACTTTCATGCCCATTTTTTTTAAACCATTTACTTGGCCGCCCATAGCTTTTTTAACAACACCACGGCCCATTAAAACATCTTTTTGTGTAACTTTACCATCACCTGATAGATCAGGAAATCCACCTGCTTTTAATTTGCTTATTGAACCACCTTTAGCATTTCCGCCAAGTGTTTGTCGTCTTGATCTAAATTTAGAAATAGTAGCTTCAAATTTATTTTTCATAGTTTTTTTATCATCAGGATCCATTTTATCAAAATAATCTTTAGTAGATTCTATAAGTTTTAGTAAAGCAGCTCCTGGAGCTTCCTCCGCTGAACTTTGTTCTAAAGTTTGTTGAATTTTTTTCATTTTTTTTTCTAATGTTTTTATGTCACTCATAATCTACTCCTAATGATTAATGTATAGTTGGTTTTATGAGATTTAGCAAGTCTCTTCCATTATGATTCATAATATTATCATATTCTTGTTCGGTAAGATTGTTGTGGTACAGCATTTTAGCTACACCCATCATTGCACCCGCTAGAAGTATCTGTTCTTCTTGACTTGTAACCGCTGTATCAGAAAAATTCATTAACTCGTTAAAATATTCCTGTAATTTATCTGTTGCGCTTTGCATTGTTACTATTTTGTTTAGATAAATTAACATTTGCACGTAATTGTGCAATATCTTCTTGTGAATCTATTCTATCTTGCGCTATTTTTGCTGTTTGACGTAGTTTTTTCTCATCAATACCTATTTGAGCTTCATCAACCATTCCTTTTCTTTGTATATCTTGTGCTCTGAGGTCAATTTCTTGTTGTTTTAGCCCTACAAGTGGATCTTCATTCATTTCTTGCACCGCTTCTGCCTCTTCTTGAACCATTTCATCTGTCATTTCTGCTACTTTTTCTGCAACTTGACTTTCTATACGTTCTTGAACCTGTAATTGTAGCTCTTCTGGTATTTGACCACCATATTGAGCAGTTATTTGATCTATTTCAGGTTTAGATTCTTCTTCAACTTCTTCTCTTGCTTGAATACTAACGTGTTCCATGATGTGAGCTTGTAAAATAGCCATGACTTGAGGATTACTTTTTACTAAAAATGATGACATTAGCGCTCTATGAGCATCAAGATGAGCATTATGATTTTGTCCTCTGAATGCTACAAGAGGTTGTCCAGTTACAGCGCCTGAATTTTCCGTGCCAGGATCCATTGGTTGAGGTTGTGAAGGAACAGGAAGTAAAACATCAATATCTTTTACACCAAGTGCCTGATACATTCTTCTATATGCTTCATACATATTATGTGAAGCAGGATCAGCTTGAGCTAATTGTAATTGCGTTTGCGCCAACGTAACACGTTGTGCCATAGAAAAGATGTTAGGATCTGATATAGGAATAATATCAATATCTTTTGAAAAATCAGATTGTTTTAAACCTTGTATTTGATCAGTGCCAACTTCATATGGATACTGTGGATCTAACGATTCTGCAAAAATCTTAGCTAATAATTTAAATTCTATTTTTTGTGCGTAGTGTAGTCTCTTATGTATAGCACTCATGACTCGCGCACCACGTTCCATTAACGCCATTGTTGTTCCAACAGGTGCTCCAGCTTGAGCTGCGTCTCCTACTTTTTGATCAGCAACAGCGGCAAATCTAGATCCTGCTTCTACACAAAAACCTAGTAGTTGAAATAATGTAGCACTTGGTTCTTTGTAAGGTAGAGGAACTAATCCTTCTCTTAGACTTCCGCCAGGTGCATCTACATCTCTAAACTCTCCTGGTTGTAAAGGAGTATCGTCATCGGCAACTCTAAGTCCTCTAGCTTTGAAACCAGCAGGTAAATTAGATAATGTTCCTGCATCTAATAGTTGTCTAAGAGCAGCAGTTGCTGTTCTTGATAAACCACCAAGCATGTGAATAAGACCAAAGCCATAAAAACTAAAACCAGGTAAAAATTTATAGTGAACAAAATATTGACGTTTTTTCTGTCTTCCATCTTGTTCATCATAATTTCTATATATGGATAAAACATTTGATGAGCCTTCATCAATTGTTACGATGTAAGGAACTTTAATTCCATCCTCAGTATCAATACCTTCAATATTTAAATCTACATGCATCTCTAATAATTGATAGTCTTCGTCATGATAACTTTTCTTAATACCAGATAGGGTTGCTTCTTTTTCTTGAAGTGCTGTTTCATTATTAAGAACAGATAAATCTACATCTCTGTACATCCCAGCTACTTGCATTTTTGTTATATCATTTTTTGTTCTTCTAATAACGTGAGTTATTCTTTCGCAAGAAGGAAAGTCTGTTGTTTGATAAGGTACATACAAATCATCACTCGGTACAAATTTAGATACAGCTCTTCCCATACCTTCATCATAATAAACTTTTTTAAAAGCAGATCCTGATAGTGGTAAGTAAAATAATAGTGAATCCATATCGGGATCATATTCTTCCATCTCATATGTAATCTGATAGTTCATAAAATCTTTAATACGTTGCGCTTGTTCTTCTTTTTGTATTGAAGTATTTCCTAATATCTGTGTGTTTACAGGTCCACCACTTGGTAATAATTCTTTATAGGCTTGTGCTTGAAATTGTGTGATTGCTTCGGACAACATAGGATGTGTCACGGAACTCGCACCTTGGAAAGGTTGTGATCTCTCTGTGTATTTAAATCCAAGAAGATCTAATCCTTTTTTGTATGTTTCTTCCCAGTCTTTTCTTGATGCTTTGTCGTCTTCAAATGCTTGACGTAATTCACTAGATATAAGGTTAAGGGTATCATCGTCTAAAACTTCGGCTAGATTCATGTCAAAAGAAGAAGTAATAACTTGTTCTTGCTCTCCAATAATAGCAGAACCATCTTCCATCATTTCTACATTAGGTGCTAAATCATCAGCAAAAGCACTGCCGTCTATCTCTACCATTTGTTCGATAGCTTGTTCTTGTTCTGGTATAAATCCTATTGGTTTTTCTACTGCCATTATGCTGCCTCAAATATATCAATTATTTCTGGAGTATACACCATTCCTCCATCTTTTCTATGAGTTTTATGTGGTAGTAACATCTCTGGTGTTAATTTAATAGCGAAAACTTTACCAACACCGTCAACCTCAATAATTTTAAACTCAGAGTTATTTTCTTTAGCCGCACGTTTCAGTGACTTTTCTAAACTTGACGTATAGTGTTTGCCTTTGGTATCCACACTATTAGGTCCTCCATAAAACTCTTCAACACCGATACCTTTTAATTTTTCGCCTTTTTCTTTTGCTGCTTGTCTTTCCGCTAAAGAAGTATTTGTGCCGCCTCTATCTAGACCCTGACCTGCATAACGTTTTTTTATTAGATCAGCAGGAGATACAGCATACCACTGCGCTGCACCATCTACCTTGTCCATGAATAATCGTTGAGCCGCTTCTGTTAAATCTCTTTTCACTAATATATCACCCCATTCGTCTCTGTTCTTAAATGGCACGTTTGGAAATAATTGTTTCATTGCACCTTCACTCAGTCCAATGTTTAATTCTTCTAACATTTTCTTTTCTTTCGCAATTGCAATGTTCATTGCTTTAATAGCGTCATCACTTGGTGCAGGTCCACCTTTTGCTACCACTTCAATTGCTACTTTGTTTTTTTGAAACTCGTCAACAAAACTTTGCATCTCTTCTGCTGTGTTAAACATTGGTCTAAAGATCGTTTCATTTTTTGTATAAAAATCTAATACTTCAGGCTCTACATTTCTTGCACTACCTGAATATCGTGTACGTTCGGCAGCAAGAGCTCCTGCTCTTCTCTCTACGGGTAGATCAAGAATCTTGCCTAGAGAAGCGCGTAATTCATTTTCTAGTTCTTTTGCTTGTTGTAAAATATCTGATTGTATTTCATCAGCAAACGTTACAATAGTTTTTTGTCCTTTTGTTGTGGCTTCCATTTCACCCAACCTAACACTGTCGTCTTGTATCTTACTTCTGAATTGTCGTATCTGATTAGCGAGCGGTGCATCAAGTTCTTCTAAAAATGTCATTCTTGAGTTAACGGCTTCTGTAATCATTCTTGAAGCAGCATCAGATCCTTCCATTATTTCATCAACTGGTCTTAAATTTTGAGTTGGTGATCTTCGTATTTTTTCATACGCTGATACTTCTAACCCTTTTAATTGATTTTTTAATTTTGTTTGATTACGCTTGAGTGTTCTAATCATAGCAGGATCAACAGTTGCTGCGATCCCTTGTGCTGTTTTATCGACAGGTAATGTTGCCTCACGGTCCGTTTTCCGCGACCAACCGATCACGTATCTTTCTTTAAAGTCATGTGATGATCGAGGGAGACTATCAGGATCTTGTGGAATATACTTTGGATCAAGATATAGTACAGACTCTCTATAACTTCCTGGTATCTCACCACCTTGCTTATAATTAGTATAAATAGCAGGATTAGTACCACCATAATTTGCATTTCCATAAACAATAGATTCTACTTTACGCATTGGTGCTTGACGCACAATCTTCAGCATATCTTCTTTTACTAATGGTGTTTTGTTTTTTGTTGCAATAGCAAGATAGTTATCAAGAATATTGTCATCTATTTCTTTTTTAGAAATTTGTTTATTCTGTAAAAATTTATAAAAATCTTCAGTGCTGTTAAATGTCTTTGGCGTGTTGGGGTCCATGAGCCGTGCTTCAAGGCCCGAGTAAAATGCTGCTTCGTTTATCTCTGGTGAATCAATAATTGATTCATCGGCATCATCTAAAATTTTCTTTGATAAATTATCAAGAAGTGTTTTTTCTGCTTTGGTTAAATCCTGTGTTCCAATCTTTGGTTTTGGTACATCGCCCACGGCCCAAATAGGTGCTTTACCAAACAACGAACCGCCCACGGCTACTTCTGTTTCTTCGTAACCTTTTTTTCTAGCTTCTTCAAAAACATCATTACTCTTAAATTCTTGTAAAAGAGGTAATTGACCTGCATCTCTTAATTCTTGGTCAGGGTCATTTGCTTGTAGTATGTCAAGTATATTGGTATCCAGTCCTGGCTCACCTCCCGTAGCCATTTGATCAATAAAAGGCGCTGGCTGTAAAGTTGATGACATAGCATCTATCTTATACTGCTCATTTAATGCTTTGTCTTTAGCATCTTCTGCTATGTATTCAGGAGACATTGTTAATAAATCATAAGGTTTATCTTCTATTCCTTTAGCATCTTTAAAAGCACTTGCAACTGATTGTCCAAATTGTGATGCAGCAATAGCCGAGGCTACATTACCAGGTATACTCGCCACAGATTTAGCATCTTGCACAGGTTTACTTCCCTTTATAAAATCTCCCATGCCTTCAAAAAATTCTCCTGTTTTTCTTCTAAAAGATAATTGATCAAAAAATTCATTTTCTTTATTTTTTTGAATAGCCTCATCCTGCATGTCTTTAATTAATTCTTCTGAATTTTCGTAAGCACTTACTGGAAGAGCTCCTACCTTATCCATTATTTCTACAGTTTGATATGTATCTATCACAGGTTTATTTTCTCCTGGAAATTCATTTTCATATCTGGTAGCAGCTTCAGGTCCTAAACTTACTCTGTAGTTTTCAGGATCAACGACTAATTCATTAGCTTTTATTTTAAAACCTGAGTTAGTAAAACTATCAGCGATGTAACTTGTAAGACGAGTAAAGGGTTGATCAGATAGCTCTCCTTGTCCACCAGTGGGGTTACTCATTAAAAGATTAGCAACCATACCTGCACCCATACTTCCTACAGCTAATTTTCCTAAATTAGATCCTGCTCTGTAACGTATTTCTGCTGGGACTCGTACCATATGTTTTATTTGAGAACCAAATCCTTTTACAAGATTTAAGGCTTTTGTTCCTTTACTTACACCTTTTGCATTTTTTATTATTCCTGGTGCTCTATTGTGAACATGATCTACCCAATAAGGAAATGCTCTTGTAAGTTGAGTATATGTTTTTGGATTATTTTTTTTTATTTTATCAAGAGCGGCTTCATACACGACAGCGCCACCAATTAAACCAACTCCTGAGCTTGCAACATCATATGTACCACTTTCTATTTCACCTGTTCCTTTAGCATATTGTTCTGCCTCAAGAGCAGAAATAAAATTATTTAAAACTGCTGCGTTCGGAATATTTGGTCCATCTACAATTTGCATTGAATATTTTACTAAAGCGGTGGGAGCATACAAAGGAAATAATATTTCTTCTGTTGCCCAATCGGCAGCATTTGGAATAATCTTACTTAAATTTTGTAGTATTGCAGCTTCACGATCCTGCCTTATTTCATCAGCGGAACGTTCCTCAAAAATATTATCATCTTCATCCATTGTCGTATTCTAGCACTTCTTCAAAAGAAACTAAACCCCCATCTGCTAAATATCTGGTGTAGTCGACAGCTTCTTCTACATTTTTTAATAAATTAGCCTCTATTGCAGAATCCTTATTTACTCCAAAATACCTATCTCCAAATTTAGATATAAGATTTTTATCTATAAGTTGCTGCTCTATTTTTCTTAATTCTTTGATAACAGCTTTTTTCTCACTAATTGTTTTTGCTTTAGAAAAAGCATTTAACTGTTTTTTAATAGATCTATCAATTAACAATTGATCTCTGTTAAATTTACCTGGTGCTAAAAAAATATTATTTATATCAAAAGCAGCTCTCCAGTTTTGTGCAACATCTTCAATATGAGATAATTCAATTAAACCAATATCAAAGTCTCCTTCTTTTCTAGCTTTGTCTACAAACAATTCAGGATTTGTTCTTTTTAAAGAACTACTCATCGCTTGCTCACGAAGAAATTTTATATTATCTTCTAAAGATCTTTTTCGTGCAAATATATCAGCAAAACCTTTTGCATCTATTCCTTGAATAACTTTAATAATTTCATTTGGATCAGTTCCTTGTTCTTTAGCATATCCTATCATTCTTGCTAATTGATTTTGAAAAGTTGAGCCAACGGGTGCACGTTGTCCTTCAGGAATAAAAGAATATATTTGTTCTTTTACTTGATTAAAATAAGGTTTGTATTCATCAGGTATTTGATAACTTCTTTCTCCTTTTCTAATATCATATCTTAATCCACTTTCTGTAGTTCCCGATCTCCAGTTTTTTTTAAAGTCAGGAATTATATCTGTATCTGGATTTTTAAATTTATAATAAGGTTTTACATATCTTTTAATAAATTGAGAATATTCATTAGCATTATCCGCAGATCCTCCTCCCAAAATAAAAGCATTATACATTCTTGTACCAATAGGTTGATCTTTCATTGTTGTTCCATCAGGAAATTTTATTTTATTAAAAGCTTCATTCTCTAACAATTTTACTGTCTTCAAAGTTTGATTTACTTTATCAAAAGCTATACCTCTATTACTGGAATCTTTGTTTACAAATTTATGAAAAGAAACAACCTCTGGTGTTTCTTTCATCGTTGAAATATACCCGTCTACAAAAGGATCAAATTTTGTCTTTGGTCTTAATAAATCGCCTTTGTTGTTTATAAAATTAGGTATACCTTCTATTTTGCTTAACTCTTGTCCAGCTTTTCCTTTGCTAATAATACCTGCTACATAATCATCCATTATATTTTTAACGTCTTGATTATTAGAAAATTTTACACCTAAGTTTGTAAGATCCCCTGCACTCAAATAAGGACTTTGTTTTACTTTATTTTTTGCGGCTTCTTTTAATTCAATGTCTCGTAAAAATTTATTTGAAAGAGTATTTAAAAGTACATTATCATCAGAAGTTCCAAGATTTTCCACTAACTGAGATCCAGTTATAACTCCTGGAACATCAGGTTTAGGCTTTGGTGGACCTATAAAAAAATCAATTATTCCTTTTCCTGCTTTTGCAACCATTAATAATACTCCTGCATGCCGACAACGAGACGGGGTTCGTCTTTGTAATCTGAATCTAATTGTATGAAGTTTCCTTGACGGAAACGCAACAACGCTTGTGTTGTTGAATCGACTAAATCGTCATGATCACCATAAGGGAAAGCCGCGCATTCTTCAATCACTTCTTCTGCCCAACGGTCCTCGGTGCACCATACCTGTCCCGCTTCAAAAATAGGAGCCACGGAGTTGACACGTACATGCTTATCGTTGCCCTTACTGGGCGTATAAGTAACTACAGGAATTCCCAATTGACGTAGCTCCTGTGTTAAGGGCATACCAGATGCTTTCGCTTCTATCAAGATTGTTTCGGGTTCCCAGTATTTATATTCATCCATAGCTATTTGTTTGAGCTCAGGAAAATCCCAACGTCCCTTACGCATAGCAAGAAGTATAATGTTGAATGGTCCGTGTTCCACGGGTTTAAATACACCCCACGTTGTTATTGCACTAAAGTCAGCAGTTTCTTTTTTACTGAACGCTGTATCATAACTTTGTATAACGTGAGCTAATTGAGGTATTTTTACCTTTGGCCACACTTTCCACCAGTCTCTTTTAATGATTGAGCCTTCTTCACTTGTTGGAGCTTGTTGCCATTGTGCTTGCCATTTTTGTTCTGACAAAGATGCTTTGACACCTTTGAGTTCTTCTATTTTCCAATATTGTGGCCATAACGGTTTATCATTCAATACAGCAGGAAACTCAACCACCTCCCACTGATCAGCATTATCATTAGATTGTGCATTCATTAACTTACCTGTTAAGTCTTTTGTAGACCAACGAGTCATAACTACAACGATAGCACCACCAGGTTGTAGACGTTGCCTTGGTCCTGAGGTGTACCATTCGTAGGCATTGTCCATTGCCGTTTGACTTAGAGCATCTTGCTCGGAGTGAGGATCATCAATAATAAGCAAGTCAGCACCACGCCCAGTAATAGCACCACCCACACCAGCAGCAAAATACTCTCCACCAGCGTTAGTTGTAAAACGCCCCGCAGCTTTTGAGTCTTGAGATAAGCTAACAGTCGGGTAAACATCTTTAAAATCTTGTTGGTCAAATAGGTTCCTCACTTTCCTACCAAAGTTATACGATAATTCTGCCGTATGTGTAGTCTGTATTATCTTTAATTTTGGTTTTTGTCCAAGCATCCATGCAGGAAACAAATGTGAAGCAAACTCTGACTTTGTATGTCTTGGTGGCATATTAACAATTAATCGTTTTATCTTTCCACGTGAAATGTCTTCAAATTTTTTTGCAATAATTTTATGATGTGAACCTGCAATAAATTCTGGCCAAACTTTTTTTACAAAAGTAAGAAAGGTGGAACGGGACTCCTCCGCCAATTTGATTTGCATTTTCCGTAATTCGTATTTTAAGACTTCCGTTGGGATCTCAGATTTTTTCATAAAAAAGTTATATCATACTTTGTGTTTGTGTAAAACTCAAGCACTAGGATAAACCCGACGACTGACGGGCGAAAAGGGGTGTCGGGGGTGCGAAGATTACTAGATCTAGTTTGAGATAGTTTGTAAGTACCTAGATGTTGTGTGAGGTGTCAGGTGAGTCAGGGCTGGTGCAGCCCAGGGAAGCTGGTGCAGCATCCTGCTTCCTGGTGAGATGACATAAAAAAAGGCAGGTAGTAACCTGCCTTTTGCCAGTCCTCGAGGAAACTGTTAGTGTGGTAAGTCGGTAAATATAATCAAGATCTGCATAGCTATACAAATTAATATTAAGGGTAATACTATCTTCATCTTGTTATATACTGTGCCAATCGTTGCATGATCTTAGTTCCCCAATCTTTAACGTACTGAGGTGCATGAGGATCAAGAACAATCGTTTCGACTTCGCTTTCTAAAACTTTGTACAAAGCTTTCCAATTAATGTTATCAACATGAGTTGCTCTAACATCATTAGGATTAGGAGTAGTAACTGAACTATTATCTCTTGGTCTTAAACCAAAGGTCTGCTCTACTACTGCTAAACGTCTGTCTAAATCATTATCTGGCATTTTGATTTCTCCTTTCTAATTAACTTCTTACTCCCATTTTATTACATACTCAATAACTTTATTTCTTTCTTGTGGATAACTTTTTACTTGACAACAACCCCACAGCAACCCCCCGTGCTGTGTACCTCTGTTACTATTACTAGGTAAAGCGACCAGAACGGCAATGCAATGGAAATGTAGAAGGGGGCGAGTACGCCCCCAAGATTGTCGACTGAACTAAAGTTGACAATTTGTTTTCTGCTTAGGCATTATTGGAACTAAGCAGAAATTCTGAAATCAGCTACTTCATCAATGGTAGCTTTTTTGTTTCTTGATACTGTTGTTTCGGATAAAGGCATAGCCTGTATCTGTTTATACTGCGTTGGCACTTTGCATTGATGATACGCAATCTCGCCAAGTTTCTCCTTGACCAACTGCGAGTCAATCTTAGCACCCAATTTTTGTGTGACATGAAGTGAGTAATCCCTCCCATGCAATAGATTAGCATTCTCGCTCATAGACAAGTCTATCATCAGTTGTCTATTGACTTTAATAAAGTCTGCTAGAACTTTCTGCATTGTTAAGGCACGACCATACGCATCAACGACAGCTTGTTTATTTCTTTTACTTACACTAGCGGGGCTTTGTTGTGCCTTCTCTAGTACTTCTATTATATTAACAGCTTTTGACATTTTATTATCCTTTCGTCTTTCTAGTTAATACTCCCTTTATATCCCATGTTATTCTACTTGTCAAATCTTTTTTTATTTTTTTTTCCACACGAACTTCCACAGCCGTGCTTCTGGATTTACTATTACTATAGTACCAGGGATCCGCTGCAGCGATGGAATGGAGATGCAGAGCTACGGTGTCCATGGCACGGTAGTCCAGTCTAGCTTCCCGACCAGAGTTACCAGAGTGGTTCCCAGCAGAAGCGTTATCGCAGCTACCTGCTGCGGGAGCAGCGCCAGGAACACGATGTAAACGACCAATGTAGCTAAAATGTAATGCAGCATCAGCCAATCATCTCCTGCATCTGTGTCCAGGCCTCAGCGTCCTGGGCCACCAGCAATGAAGCGCCATCACCCCAGTCCAGGTACCAGTATTCTAAGCGATGTAGTTCCTTGTGTTCGTTAACGTATCCGCGAAGCTCGTCGCTCGGCCCGCCCCAGCTGAACTGCCAACGCCAGTACCCTTCTGGTTGGTCGTCCCACGTATGCGGTTCTACGTAGTCAAATCCCAATGCTTCGTACTCAGGGTCTTTCAGGTCTTCCTGTCTATCTTTCCACTGTTCATCCACCAGCTCTGCGCAGGTGGGCTCCTTCTTTATTACTGTTACGGTCTCTGTCATCTTGTTCCTTTCTATAATAGGGCTGGAGTTCGAAAGTAAACGGTCACACCAGCCCTGATTCGTGGCCGTTTGCAAAACTTCGAAACGGATTCGGTAGCCACAGGTATCTATATAGTCCCATCTTATTAGATAGTCAAGTAGCAA
>Ga0209337_1002974_pt1 | contig 12011 bp, 18 predicted proteins | sample LinPmetageLP53_FD_184044 | JGI IMG/M metagenome (GOLD analysis project Ga0209337, IMG submission 184044) | Marine viral communities from the Pacific Ocean - LP-53 (SPAdes) (version 2) | ecosystem: Environmental > Aquatic > Marine > Oceanic | place: Pacific Ocean | collected 2010-02-08 | reverse complement strand
GATGCTGGATCATCGGGAGAAAAAGAGATATGGCCGACTCCGAGAGCGAGGGAGGGCAACGCGGGTCAACCGGGAAGCCAAGGGTCGATCCACAATGCGAAGAAACGGTATTTGGACGGGGTGGTGCAAGAGATGTGGAGAACTCCGGCGGCACAAGAGCCGGGGATACGCTCGGAGCAATTGGTGACCAAGGACGGGGAACCGGCGAAGGTCGGGCAGAGAGCATACGACAAGGACACGGGAAGGCTGGCACAAATAGGACTGCCACAACAAGTCAAGATGTGGCCGACTCCGGCAACAAGGGATTACAAGGGGGCAAGCGGGAAGGGTCGGCAAGAAAGAAAAGGTCACCCAACGGACACATTACCCAATGCAATCAAGATGTGGCCGACTCCGAATGTAAGCGACCAATACCACGCGAACATGAAGAACGACCACGACATCAAGAAGGGATATTTGAGGGGAGTAGTCAAGATGTGGCCGACTCCATCAGCCAACGAGGATGCGGCCGGGAAACCGGGGGCGAAGATGCAGAAAATGTTAGGCAACCATCCGGAGGTGAGAGAGCAAGGGCAAGGGACACTCAACGCGGAATGGGTTACCTGGCTGATGGGCTATCCGCCCGGTTACTTGACATTGGATCCATCTGGCACATAGAGCCGGACATTCCGAGGGTGACAACGGGAGAAAAGAACCGGGTAAAAAAATTGAAGGCCCTCGGCAATTCGGTGGTTCCACAAATCCCCGAGATCATCGGGCGTTTGATCATGGAGGTCGAACGTGAAATTCAATCAGAAGGGATTCATCAAGATCAAGAGTGAACGCTACGGCGATACTATCATTCTTTGTAAGTTCGATTGGGTCACACAACAGGCCGCAAGAAAAGGTCACATTGCATATTCCGTTGAGGAACTTGAGGAGTTCCGGAGCATGTCAACGGAGGAGCAAGATATTTGGCACGCACAAAAGAAAATCTTTGGAGGACATTATGTCGGCACAAATAAAAAAGCTTGAGGAGCTATCCCAAAAGTTTGCAACGGTGCAATCATTACCGGCACCGGATGTTCAATGGCTCATTGCAAACCTGGAAAAATGTTACAGCGACCAGAATGAGACATCGGAGGATATTCAATACACTGTCCATGAGGTGATACTGCATTTGAACAAACGCTTGAAAACGGATTACCGGACCGACTCAATCAAAACATTGCGCCTGGTGCGTGGCCGCTATAACGAAGGGTATCGCCTCGAGGATTTCATCAAGGTGATCGATACCAAATCCCGCGAGTGGAAACACGATGAACAAATGGCCAAATATCTCCGGCCCTCCACATTGTTCAGTCGTGGGCATTTCGAAGAGTATCTCCAACAATGCAAAATGGATGGCCCACAGGAAACTCAATTCAGTAGTCGGCCTTCTATATGAGTAAACTTTACGATTCGTTTGAGGCCGCGGGGATTGATCTCTCGGGTGCCGGAGATAATGACACGGTTACGATCGAGTGTCCTGAATGCTCCGGAACTCGAAAGAAGAAACACACGCGATCACTCCGGGTCACCCGATCGGCGGGTCTTTGGACTTGTTATCATTGCCAGTGGTCCGGTGCGGTTCGCCAGGATCAATCAAACAAAACTCCCAGTTACAACAAACCAACTATCACATTTGAAAGTGAGCTCCCCCAGGCCGTGACCGATTACCTTGTTGGGGAACGCGGCATTGACCCGGAGGTGCTCACGCCTGACATCATCGGATTCTCTCCGACAAGAAAGAAGATCATGTTCATCTACCGGAGGGATGGCGAGATTGTCAACTTGAGGTATCGGGACCGTGCCAAGAATTATTCGCAAGAGGAGAATTGTGAGCACATCTTATGGGACCAGGACAAGATCACTAAAGGTTGCGAATTGGCCATCTATGAGGGTGAGCCGGATAAACTGACAGGCCAAACGTGTGACCCCGGCCGAGTGCATTGTTCGGTCCCGAATGGATCCAACTCATTTCAATTCTTGACCAACTCCGAGAAAGTCCTGGAACTCCCTGCCAAGATCATCCTGGCTGGCGATATGGATGCGCCGGGAAGGAAGATGGTGGAAGAACTCGCAAGGCGTATCGGAAAGGATCGATGTTACAAAGTGACCTGGCCGCACGATTGCAACGATGCGAATGAAACCTTGCTGACTCACAATGCTGACACGGTTCGCCAGTGCTTGGATGATGCTCAACCGTGGCCCATTGAAGGCGTTCATTCTCCATCGGAATACATTGAGGAGATCACCGAGCTCTATCGGCATGGTGTCAAGCAGGGAGTGGATCCTGGCATGGGATTGGGGAGAAAAATGAGGATTTCGCCAGGGTGTCTCTCGATTGGCACGGCGATCCCCAATCATGGCAAATCGACAATCCTGAATAATATCATGGTGAATATTGCGAAGAGTGCCGGATGGTCCTTTGCGGTCTTTTCACCCGAATATGCATCTCCGGCACATCATGTGAGGAACCTGATTCAAACGTGGACAGTCAAACCGTTTACCGAAGGATTGCCCGGAAGGATGTCCGAGGATGAGGCCGTGATTGCTATCCGGAACATCGATCAGCATTTCCATTTTATCTTGCCGGAGGAAGCGGCACCGGATATTGACACGATACTATCACGGGCAAAACAACTCATTCGCCAGAAAGATAACGTGAAGGGATTGGTCATTGATCCGTGGAACAAGCTCGAGGCGAGTCGGGATCGAGGACAATCGGAGACTGAATATGTGGCAGAGGTGCTGAATAAGCTGACATATTTTGCCAAGCAGTTTGACATACATGTGTGGCTCATTGCACATCCTAAGAAGATGGAGAGAGGCCAGGATGGATCTTATGTGGTCCCGAGGCCATGGGATATCAGTGGATCGGCTCACTTTTTTTCAATGGCCTCGATCTGCTGGACAATTTTCAGACATGTGCATGATCCGGAGGCCGATGTGGAATTCCATGTGCAGAAGGTGAGGGATGCCGGGGTGGATGGGGAGCTCGGAGTGGTGCGACTCAAGTTCGATAAGAATTGCGGTGTGTATTCGGAGGGAGAACAACGATTCGAGGAAATGATATGAAAGGATACCAAGATGATTAAACGATTCAGACATAAGTTCAATGCGATACCCACGGAGGTCGATGGGATCAAGTTTGCCAGCAAGAAGGAGGCCGCCTATTATTCCGATTTGAGGCTCCGACAAGCCGCCGGATTAGTCCATTTCTTTCTCCGGCAAGTCCCTTTTCATTTGCCAGGTGGCATCCGATACGTTGTGGATTTCGCCGAGTTCCTGGCTGATGGTGAGGTGAGATTTGTGGATGTGAAGGGATACAAAACGGATATGTACAGGCTGAAAGTCAAACAGGTCAAGGATGTGTTTGGCGTGACGATTGAGGAAGCATGAAAATAGGACTGATACAAATGGATGGCAAGATTCCTAATCTCGCATTGATGCGTTTGGCGGGTCACTATCACAAACTCAAGCATGATGTGGAATGGTGGCTCGGTCCTCTTTTTGATTACGACCAGGTGTTTGCCAGCAAAATCTTTAAATTTACCCCTGATTATTTGCCGGAATATGTGGTGAGAGGCGGCACGGGTTTCGCTTGGGATTCCAGGCTTGACGATGATATTACACCCGGTCACTCCGGCGGATGGTTCATGTATCCGGAATACACCAACCACATTGGATTCAGCGAACGCGGGTGCCGGTTGAATTGTTCATTTTGTGTGGTACCGGAAAAAGAAGGTAAGCCAAAGTTTGAGTCAAGCATCGATGACCTACTGACAAACCCGCGAGGTGAGGACCGGCTGGTTCTACTGGATGATGATTTTCTAGGACACCCAAATGTGATTGATGTGTTTAATGAATTGATTGATCGTCAACTCCGGGTCAATTTTATTCAAGGGCTGAACATCCGGCTCATTACCGAGGAGCAAGCAAGTCTTTTGGCACAAGTCAAGTTTCGGAGTAATTCATTCAAGAACAAAAGCGTGTCATTTGCCTGGGATCGGCCGAAGGATGGCGGAATTGTCAAGCGAGGCTTTGACCGCTGTATTGAAGCTGGGCTGAAACCCTACCAGATGCAATTTTATGTTTTAGTGGGCTACGACTCTACACCCGAGGAAGATATGGATCGCGTTGAGACATTACGATCACTCGGTGCGGATCCGTATGTCATGGTCTACGATCACACCAATAGGTATCAGCGGAGGTTTCAACGGTGGGTCAATCATCGGGCAATCTTCAACTCGGTGAAATGGAAGGATTATTCACGGGCTTGATCATTAAGCGAATAGGTCAATACTATCATGGAGTTAAACGTGGAGTTTCCTGACGAATTTTATGTTACCAATTGGGGATTGAAAGGAGTACCGGATATGAGCACCGAAAAATGGTCACCAAAGGAGAAGTTCAAGAGCGGAGCAACAAGGAATCCCATAGCACCGGTGAGGTATGACCTGGTCAAGTGGGGATTCGTTAGGGAGATGGCCAAGGTGATGTTTGAAGGAGCCGAGAGTCATGGTGATGACAATTGGACCAATGGCATGCCAAGGTCAACCGTTGTCAATCATATGATGGAACACTGGCATCACTGGCTCGAGGGGGATCGGAATGAACCTCACTTGGCCAAGATGGCATTCGGGTTGATGGCCTTGTGGTGGTACGAGGAGAATGGTATTGATGTGAAGGAGTGATCGGTCGGATATTGTGTTAAGTCCTTGAGGATACACCTGGTTAGGATTTAATGGGGGATCCGGGAGATATCTGTGGGTTCCGCATCAAGGTATGGCCGAGGCTCTGCCCCCACCCTCGCGCCCGGCCAGGCAAATGAATCGCGCATGTGAATTGTTACACAATTGTTATCTCTTCCTGTAACTCCCAGCAAACAAACGCTTTGGTGGATTCTCGAGAACCTGATTGTGGGAACTTTGTGACCATCGGGCACCCCCCCGGGGGGTCTTTCCTTTCGTTTTTGGGGGGATTTGCCAGGAGCGATACCCGAATTTAGGGGGGGGTGGTATCGTCTGAGGGGACCTACGCATCTGCAAACTCACACAAGACCCAAAGAGTCGATCCGGAACTCCCCCTGATCATTTCGGAAAACTCACTATTCCCCACCCAAATTCACCCCTGTGCCGGATGAAAAAAAAATAAGACCCCTCTCTCTGTGCCCGAATGAAAAAACTCCAAAAACCTATCAATCAGGCTCTCAATTGCCCGAATGAACTTTTTAAAAGAAAAGAAAATAAAAGAAAAGAAAAGAAAAAGTAATACAAAAAGAAAAGAAAAGAAAACAAAAGAAAAGAAAATAGTTACACCCGCTTTCGCTTTTTTGGGTGAACTCATTTGTGTACCTTTTAAAAACTTTTCAGTTCTTTTGGTCAGATCACCATGCATCCCAGTATTATCCCTAGGGGAGACACCAAAAATATAACACAAAGAACAGATAATTTTTGTCCGGTACACCGTTCGGGCAATCCTGACAAGCAAATAAACTTCTTGACAAAAACTTTCAGAATGCCAAGAATCTTGTCATTTTGGTAATCTGGTGTAGAAATGTGGATCCTATTGGTGGTCATATTGGCACAGCCGTATTTGGTCGAACGCATTGAGGGCCTTGGTGCTTTTGCAGTCCTCAAGGAGTGTGAAGCCGAGAAGGTGCGTGCCATCACCGTGGGACTCCCTGCCAATATGAATATTGGATGCTTACGACTTGAGGGGGTAAGTTTAGCGTATGGCAAGAGAGCACACGGAACATTTTAGCAAAAACGAATTGAGTTGTCCTCATTGTGGGGTCATGGGGATGGACCAGGAGTTTATGGATATCCTGGAGGCGGTCCGGAAGGAATACGGGAAGCCGATGAAACTGAATAGTTCTTTCCGGTGCCGTGAACATAATGAGGCAATTGGTGCCAAGTCAACGTCCAGCCATTGCCTGGGGGTGGCGGTCGATATCGCATGCGAAGGTTCCGGGCAGCGTTTTGATTTGATCCGGCACCTCTCAAAACATGTCACCCGACTTGGCATCGGACAGGAATTTCTGCACGCGGACTATGATTTGAACAAATCACAGAATGTCATCTGGACCTATTATTGAAATGTTTACCGATTTCCGGTGCCCGGAATGCCAATCATATTGTGTGCTCGGTGATGCCATGATCGGGCACATTCTGTTTATTTGCCAGAATTGTGGCACTCGGGAAACCGTGACACATCAATACAATGTGTCCAAACCGTATTATTACATCTCGAGTCAGAATCCGCTGATTCTTGATATTTTGGGGAAAAACTAATGTGGCACATCCCGGGAGTGTTTCATAAGTTGATGGGCCCCTCACCTGTCAACTCCCAGGTCGTTCCGGATCCTCCTCCGGATACCGCGAGTCCTCCCGGGAGTGACCACTAAACTTAAGGAGATCACCATGAACATGATTCTGAAACGATTAAAAGAACCTTCAAGCTGGGCATCCCTGGCCGCCATGTTCGCCCTGGTAGGTGTCAACCTTCCGGAATCCATGATGCAGAACATCACGCAAGTCGGCATGGGATTGGCCGGAATTCTCGGTTTCTTCATGAGCGATCCGGGGAATAAGGAATGACACTTTACCTGATCGCCGGGGCGGTCCTGTTTGTTGCCGGTGTGTTTCTCTATGCATACCGGCAGGGAAAGAGAATCGCAAATCTTGACACCCTCATAAAATCTAACGAACTCAGCAATGAGGCCAAGGAAAAAATTAAGGAGATCGATGCGAAATTTAAAAAATCAATGCGCGGCATTAACCGTGATCGCGCTATTAACTTTTGGATGCCAGGCAGTAAGTCAAAGAAACCTTGAAACATTTTATGTGCCGGATCGCCCGGTTATTGAACCGATTCCATCCGGCACCACTATTGGATTAGCGGAGAATCAATTCGTTGATCTGACCAAGTACGTTATCGAGCTTGAAGCCGTGGCGGAGAAATGCAACGCCCAGGCCGAGGTGTTCAATGAAGCGAGATAGCAATGGACGGTTTGCCGATACCGGCAAGGTCAATAAGAAACGCGGCCATACCAATAAGAAGGAAAAGGAAAAGATTGATGAGCTCTGTCAGAAGAAAGGGTTCAATCCGGTCAGTTGGTTGATCGAGGTGGCATCGAATGAGGAGATCCCGTGGAGGGAACGGATCCGCGCCACCATCGAGATCAATTCTTGTTTGCACCCGAAGAAAAAAGCCATGGATGTGGCGGTCGATCAGACCATCACCCTGGTACGTCAAAACTTTATGGAGGCGATTGATGTCACAAATCTCGATACCTCATCTATACCGACCCCGTACTTATCAAAAGCCGGTTTGGTTGGCAATGGAGCTCGGAGTAAAAAGGCTGGTCCTGGTCTGGCACCGAAGATGCGGAAAGGACACCACATCGTTAAACGTGATGATCGACCAGATGCTCCAAAGACCGGGGAGTTACTACCATCTATTTCCGACAGCCAGACAGGGGAGGAAAGCGATATTTGAAGGAATCGGGAAAGACGGCCACGCATTCATGTCACATTTTCCGAAACAAATCATTCAACGAAAGAATGATCAGGAAATGCTGGTCGAGGTCAAAGGAGCGAAAGGAAATTCGATTTACCAGGTGGTCGGCACCGATAAGGGTATGGATTATCTCCGTGGCACCAACCCGGTCGGCGTGATCTTCTCGGAATACTCGAGAATGTCTCCCGCCGTATGGGACACGATTCGTCCGATACTCCGGGAGAATGATGGGTGGGCCATCTTTGCGTACACGCCATGGGGAGAAAATCATGGATACGATATGTATAACATGGCCAAGGATAATGACGAATGGTTTGCCAGTTTGCTAACCGTTGACAATACGGTTGACCATGAGGGCAAACCGCTGATTAGTCAAACCGATGTCCAGGAAGAACGCGATTCCGGCATGAGTAAAGAAATGGTTGCCCAGGAGTTTTATTGTTCCTGGCAATCCGCACTTCCCGGAGCTTATTTTGCCAGTGAAATGGAAACCGCCCTGGAACAAGGTCGAATCACCCAGGTGCATTATGAGCCGGAACTACCTGTTGATACCTATTGGGATCTGGGTGTTGCCGATGAAAATGCAATCTGGTTCGCCCAGCATGTCGGCAATGAAACCCGCCTGATTGATTATTACGAAAACTCCGGCGAAGGCTTGGTGCATTACATCAAAGCTCTCCGGAGCAAACCTTATGTTTATGGCAAACACCATGCGCCGCATGATATCCAGGTGCGCGAGTTTTCTACCGGTCGTTCGAGAAGGGATACCGCGATGAATCTCGGCATTGATTTTCTGGTCGGCAAGAAGGTTGAGAAGATGGAGTCCATTGATTCACTCCGGCGATACCTGGGGCGTTGTTGGTTCGATGCCGAAAAATGCAAACTGGGAATCGCGGCACTCCGCAATTTTCATAAAAGCTATAACGATAAGACCCGAACATTTTCATCTCCGGTACATGATTGGAGCTCACACGGGGTCGATGCGCTGATCGAATGCTCCAATGCGTTCTATTTAGATGGATTCGAAGAGTCCAATATGAAACAAACGCAATCGATTAATGAGTACGATATTTTCAATGCGGGGAAAAGTAGTTTTTTTTAATGGTTTGAGATTGCCAGAAATGTACAACTTTCATTAATTTGTAACTAGATAATAATAGGAGTTTCCTCTAATGGGTTCATTGTTTAGTTCACCAAGTATGCCAAGTCCTCCGCCACCACCTCCTCCGCCAAAGCCGGTTGTTATGCCGCCGCCGCCACCTCCTCCGGAGCCTCCAAAGCCTCCGCCAGAAGTGGATAAGAATGCGGAAGAAATGGAAGCGAGAAAGGCAACGCTGGCAAGGAAACGAAGCGGCCGAAGGTCTACCATTATGACCGGTCCTTTGGGTGATCCCTCGGATGCCGGATCCTATAAGAAAAAACTACTAGGTGACTAATGCCAGATATTATTTCTTTACTTAAACGACACGACAAACTGAAACAGCGGCGTGTTCAATGGGAGCCGTTCTTTCGGGATGTTCGAGATTATATTCGCCCGAGAAAAGGCAAAGTGGATTCATCTACCTTGCAATACGGCCAGCCGAACACCAATAAAAGGTTTGACTCGACAGCCACCGAAGCGAATAGACTCCTCGCACTTTCCATGCAGAATTCACTATGTCCGAGCTCGGTGGTTTGGTACAAACTGAAAATCCCCGATGCTCACCCGATGGCAGACCTCAATAATGATCCGGAAGTCCAGGCGTGGTTCGATGCGGCCGTCCAGAAAATGTTTTTCACCATGCACCAATCCAATTTCTATTCGGTGATTGGTGAGGCGTTTCTCGACTACACATCCTTTGGAACAATCTGCATCATGGTCGATGAAGATGATTTGACCAATCCGGCATTCAATGGAGTGATCTATAAGAGTATGCCAATCGGTGAATTTGTTTTTGCCGAGGATCGCCGGGGTGTACCCGATACTCTTTTTTGGGAATACAAATTGAGTGCCAGGCAAGCCGCCCAGCAATTCGGGTTGAAGAACTTGCCCGAAGTGATTCGGGAAGCCGCCCAGGAAAAGCCGGACGAAGAATATGATTTTCTTCGGGCGGTCCTTCCGGCGGAAGATTATTATTCGAAGAAGCGCCGAGGCAAGGAATCAAAAGCCTGGACGGCCATCGATATTTTTTCCCATGGCAAGGAAAAAGTTGCCGAGTCGGGATACAACGAATTTCCGTACGCCATCGGACGGTTTGCCAAGGAATCCGGCGAACTTTGGGGGAGATCCCCGGCCGATGTTGCCATGGCAGATATTAAAGTTTTAAACAAGATCCGCGAGTTGGAACTTAGAGCTCTTGCGAAAGCGGTCGATCCTCCAATGATTGCCCCGCACCAGGGAATTGTCGGAGCATTCAAACTTATTCCGGGAGCGATTAACTATTCACGCGAACCCGAACGCATCAAATTTTTACCATTCGAAGGCCGATTTGATCTTACCAATTTAAAAGGTGACGAACTCAAACGCGGTATCCGGTCCATGTTCATGGCAGATCAACTTGTGATGCCGGAAAAACCGAACATGACCGCCCAGGAAGTAATCGAATTGAGAGAACAATTTCAAAGAATGTTAGGGCCCACGGTTTCACGTTTTGAATCCGAAGTCCTAATGCCTATCGTTTTACGCACGTTCGGCATCGGCTATCGTACCGGCTTGTTTCCGACTCCTCCGGAACAATTGTTCGGTTTAGATGAAATCGATGTCGAATTTGTGGGCTCCCTGGCCAAAGCACAAAAACTTCAAGATGTGACAGCAATAACTCAATGGTTTGGAATGCTTGGCCAGGCGGCCCAATTTAATCCGGAAGTTTTGGACATGGTTGATTTTGAGGAAGCATTAAGAATCCTGGGTGACCGGTTAGCGGTTCCGGGTTCTGCATTGAAATCCGAGGAAGCTCTAGCACAACTAAGAATGATCAAAGCTCAACAAATGGAACAACAAAAACAAACGGACGAATTGATGACGGCCGCCGAGGGTGTAGGAATGGCAGGGCCGGGACTCAAATCATTGATGGAGGCAAATGAAACAGCCGAACGAGTTGGAACTCCAACTGAATGAAAAGGCACGTAAGAAAGTAGCAATCAATTATTTGCATTGTTTCGATACACAAGCGGGGCAAGAGGTTTTAAAGGACTTGAAAGAAATGTATCAGGATAAATCCAGCGTGGTGGCAAACGATCCGCATGGCACTTATTTTCAAGAGGGATGCCGGTTTGTTTATCTACTGATTACCGAATCGGTGAAGCTGGGACAAGAACTTAAATCAAAAGGAGAATAATTAATGATTACGGAAACGCAAGAGCCGGTTGAATCCGACACCTCAAGCGAAGCGGAAGAAACGGTTGAGGCTCCCCCTAGCTGGCGGGATGAAGTACCGGAAGATTACCGCGAAGAAAAAACATTGAGTAAATATCAAAGTGTCGGTGACCTGGCAAAAGGTCATGTGCATCTTTCTCGCATGATGGGAAATTCTGTAAAGATTCCGGGAGAGGATTCCACTGATGACGAACGCAATGATTTTTATTCGAAGCTGGGACGGCCCGAAACAGCGGACAAATATGAATACGAACGTCCGGACATGCCGGAAGGAATGTCATACGATGAAAATTCCGAATCTGCATTTAAACAGTTGGCACACGATCAGGGGCTATCGCAAAAACAGTTAGGATCCATTCTGGATTTCTATAATAAGTTTGCCTTGGATTCCCAGATTGATCAGAAACTAAAAATGGATGAAGCCTATTTTAAAGGGGAAGCATCCTTACAAAAAGAATGGGGCATGAAAGGGTACGACCGGAATGTTGCAATCGCCCAACGTGCGATGAAAGAGTTCGGTGGTCCGGAGCTCGAGAAACTTTTAACGTCCGACCCCCGTGGTTCTGATCCGGCACTCATCAAGGCGTTTTATAAGATGGGCTTAAAGAGCCAGGAAGCTCGACCATTAGATGCCGAACATGATTCTAGTTTTCTGGATATCACATCGGCGCAAAAAGAAATTGAAAACTTTAACAAGCCAGCGCACAAAATGTACAAGGCTTATTGGAACAAAGACGATCCGAAGCACGCCGAGGCGGTTGCGTACCGTGATCGATTATTTGATATGGCATATCCGGATGAATGATGGAACAAAACATCTATTGCGGTGATTGCGAAAAGTTTGGAAAAAAGAGAATTGTTATATCCAGGGTTAAAAACCCGTTTCGCCTCGGAAGGTTAAGAGGTCGGAAACATGATTATTGTTTGCATTATGATTTACCAGCGAAGGAAACCGATTTCTATGGATTGTGTGAAGTTGCAAAACGCATTCCGGTCAAAATTGAGTTCCCTAGCTTAGTGACGAAAGACCCGGAAACGGACCCTCCAATGTCACATAATAGTTGTATCTCGGATACCCCGCAAGGGCCCACCTTATAAGTAGTACCCGAGA
>Ga0209337_1002973_pt1 | contig 12012 bp, 6 predicted proteins | sample LinPmetageLP53_FD_184044 | JGI IMG/M metagenome (GOLD analysis project Ga0209337, IMG submission 184044) | Marine viral communities from the Pacific Ocean - LP-53 (SPAdes) (version 2) | ecosystem: Environmental > Aquatic > Marine > Oceanic | place: Pacific Ocean | collected 2010-02-08 | reverse complement strand
CCAAGTATTGTTAGTCCAGTAACTTACTAATCCTCCCATAGCTTCGTCATTGTCTCCATTGTCTGTCCATATACCAATCTCATTATTATAGTAATCTAAATAATCATCTTTACTTATAGCTCCTGATTTATAAGCAGTATGTAATAACTGATCTGCCATTTTATTATAGTTGGCTGCAGACTTGAAATCTCCACTCTTACTTGCTGTAGCGGCCCTACCCCTCAACTCCATTATATTATTACTAGCTCCTCCTGTAACTAAACCTATAGGTGTGGACGTAGACCCTTTCCAATTTATAGGGGCATTCTGACCTGTCAACATACCTGATCTAGATTTAGCTCCCTCTACTGCTTTGTGGTGAACATATTGACTAGTAAAAGATTTCATTCTACCAAAAATATCTTGTATAGCATTCTTATGTACATCTTCTTTACTAAGTTCTGGATCTACACCTATTTGAGTTAATCGTCTATAATCTTGCTTACCTTCTTTAGATGCTAAATATGTACTAACTAGTCTAGATGCAATTCCATCTGCCTTACCTTGTGATACGCCCCAATCATCAGCTTTTATAGTTTTTAAAAGCTCAGACATTTTTTTACCATACTCTAGTTGAGTTTCTACTTTAGAACTATATTGATTTTCAATCATATCACCATTCTCGTCTTTATAATAAGATTGATGAGATTTCCAAGCCCCATTACCAAAGTCTAATACATTTTCTCCTTTTTTAGTTTGCTCTTGTATATACTTAACTTCTTCTGATCTAGCTTTGTACGAAGCTTTAGATAATAAATATCCCTTATCTGTCATCATAGAATTCATAGACTCACTAAGAGCAACGCCTGAATGTTCATAATCTCCAGTAATAGCTATATTAGAAAGATTTCCGTTTATCTTCTCTGTTAAGTTATCTACATGAACTTTATCTCCAGCACCAACTGGAGTAGCTGCTAGTTCTTGGTATATCTTATCTTTATTAGCTACATTAGTATCATATAAATTTCTTACATACTCTGTATTAGCTACTTCATTACGATCTCTAAAGGTCTCTACGTAATCTGTGTACTTAATTCCGGCCATATTATTTAGTTTTAGTTGTTCTCTTCAGTTTCTTCAGTTTTTGTATTTGTTAATTTATCAGCTTTTAATCTTTTTAACATAGCAGGGTTATTTAACTCTAGCCATTGTAGATAAGCTTCAGGATTAGAAGCTGCTGTCATTCCTGTTTGTTTTTGGAAATCCATTCTAGTATATACACCTGTTTCCCCACTTATTATCTCTGCACTGAATTCTCTAGTCTTTCTATCTTGGTAATTACCTATTACATTAGCAATTCTGTTAGTAGCTCTATCTATAGCTTCTACCTTATCAACATCATGTTGTATTAAGTTTTTAGTATTAAACTCCTCAATTCTGTTTATAGCTGTAGAATTCCCTTGATTAATTTGTGTATTAATCTTAGCTTCTGAATCTTGTAAAGATAAATTTTGATTAGACTCTCCGTTCTTAATCTTCATTATAGTAGCTCTAGTTTCTGCATCTATTTTAGCCAAAGTTTCTTCTAAGCCAGGACCTGTAATATTATTTTTTGCAGTTTGCTTTCTAGCATTGCCTTGTTGTGTAGCTTCAGCTATAAGACTATCATAATTAACTCTAGACCCTCTATATCCCGGTGTCATAGTAGCTGTAGCCATTCTAATAGGTTTTTTATATGCAGCTATAGGTCCTGCTAATTGTATGCCTCCTGCAATTAAATCTAACCCGTTTTTTGATAAATACTTACCTATCTTATTTACACCTTCCCCCCATCTACTTCTTTTCTTATTTTCAATTTTGTCTAATGTCGACATATTTGAAAGATTATCATTAAGATTCTCTTCTGTATTATCAGGAACTTCTTCTTCAACTACTTCTTCAGTAGATCCTAATCTTGCAGTTCTTATAGTTTGTTCTCCAAACTTACCATCTACTTTAATTTTATTATTTGGATTTTTAAGATTCCAGGCTTTTTGATAAGCTGTAACTTTAGACTTATTATTCATATCATTTATAGATGATATACCTACAGATTCTTTAATCTCTTGATCTATATTACTTAACCACTCTTTTTCAAATCCTTCAGAGTTTACAAAAGTTTCTAAATCTTTATCTGCATTAAAGAAGTTTAAACCTCCTTTAGTTTTAGATGAACCTTGTGAACCTGGTATAGTTCCATAATCCCACATATCAGTAGATGCCACATTTAAATCATCCTTTATAACACTCGTATTAGTATTAGCAACACTAGTATTATTATTAGCAGGACTCTTAACCCCCGGCATAATATAAGGAGTAACTTCAGGATCTTTAACATCAAAATTATCATTAAATAATTGATTTGCTGCATCATCATTTAGATACACAGTACCTTGTGATTGATATTTATTTTTAGGGAATCCCCCATATTTTGAGTACTCATAATTTTTTGCCATTCCGTCTTCGTTTGTGTCTGGCTTATTAGTTTCTTGCATAGAAGCCAAACTGTTAAGTTGCTCTTGTTCTATTTGCTTAGGTAAATCTGCAGATAATATCTTTTTAGCTCCGTCGGCTATAGAAGGGCCCAAACCTTTCTTGTATCCAAATTCTCCATTTAACTTCATAGCTTCAGAAAACATATACTCTCCTGAGTTACCAGCTACTTGTGCATTTGCCATAACTTCTCCCCCTTCAGCAGCTTTACCTGGAGCGAACTCTACACCTTCTGTGAATCCATCAATAGCATCCTTTTTAGATACATCATGTTGATTACCTTCAATAGCAACACCATTTCCTATAGGCACTAACTTACCACCTTTAACTCTAGTTGTAGATTCTATTCTATCTAAGAGACTGGTTCCTTGATCAGACCCTTTCATTTGATACATCTGAGGTTCCTGTTGTTGAGGGTAAGGCATTTGTTGTTGTTCAGTTTGCATATGTTGTTGAATACCAGTAATAGATTCTGGAGCAGAGTAAGTACCTTGCATTCCTTGCATTCCATCAACTTGATAGTTCTCCTCAAATCCTTGAGTTTGATTTTTGTGTCCCCAACCTTTTTCCTTAAGATCTTTATGTTCGCCTAAAGTTTCAGCTATTCTAGATGCTCCATCATTATACATAGTATGCTTTTGAAATCCTCCTGTTTGATCTTTTAGTCCTTTATACCCATCCCTATAAAAATCATATATAATCTTACCCCCAACTACAGCTCCTGTAGCTACCTTTGCTTCAGTTGGTATAGAATTAAGCTTGTCTAGTATTTTAGGAGTTGTTTTAGATGTGGTTTTAACTGCATCTTTAGTTTTAGTTGCGCTATTAACATGTTGAGAAAACGTCATGCTGTTTTTAGAATTTTGTTGTATTTTTTTCAAAAGGCCTAGACGTTTACGCATTTTAATAAGTCTTGGTATTTTCATCAATGTAGATATACCAGGAAAACCTGCTCCTGCATATTGTAGATTTGTTGGCATATACCTAGTATTAGGATTTCCATCATCTGCAGCTTCATAATTAGTTTTGTAATCTGAATATTCTTCAATACCAAAATTATCAGGAGTATAAGAAGGGTTTAAAAAATCTCTCATTATAGCTCCCGATGTTGGTATTACTTGTCCATCATCTGATACTTGAAATTCTGGGTTCCTACTTTTAACATACTGTCTATATGCACCTATAGTTGGAAGTTTAGAATTAATTTGTATTTCTGGTAATGTTCCTCCATCATACACTTCTTCGTTTGTTTGGTAGTATTTTATTTTTTTCATAGTAAATTATTGTGCGTTTAATATAGGTCTTCCTGTATCAGAAGTTGTAGACTTCAAAAGAAGAGATTGTGATTGTCTATCTTGTAGTATACCTCTAAGTTTCGCCATGCGATTATCTTGCTTTTTAGCTAAGTCTCTAGCTTTATTTCTATTTCTAAATCCTTTCCATAATCCATATACAGACCCTAAAACAGCACCTACTCCGGTACCAATAGGTCCAAGAAAACTACCCCATGCAGCACCTTGACCTCCATATTGTAAAACATCAGCTGTTCCTTCTCCAAACTTATATGTAGTATCATCTCCGTCATTCCCAAATTTAGTTTTCTTTAAACCCATTCCTACAAAAGAAGCGGCTGTTCCTATAAGATTAGCTTTACCTGCGTGCCCTAAAGCTTTCCAACCAGCCCCTAAAGCAGTTCCTTTGGATGCTGTGTTGGCGACTGTAGATCCAGTAGTTCCTAGTTTAGTTACGTCACCAATTTGTTTTACATCTCTAACTCTATCCATGCTCTGTTTAAGCTTCCATGCACTCTCTCCCATCTCCATTCTCTTTTTCACATTGAATGCGAGTTTAGCAGCTTCATAACTTTTTGCTCCTAATTTTGCTGTATTAAACCCTGCCCTAGCTGTATTGAAAGTTTTCATTGCTGCCCCTGCTCTAGTCATCATTCCTGGCATAGTTATAGCATTAACAGTTTTTTCTTCGGCTACAAACCCTTGTTTTTGAATTGCAAGCTCGTTGTCATCTATTAAATGTTGGTTATCTAATTTTTTTTGTGCATTTGCTACTTGAGCACTGTTGTCTATATAATAAGAATTAGGATTATAGCTAGACTCTGTAGTAGCATATGAAGAAGGAGCTTGGTATCTTGATTTAGTGCCTATAAAATTAGTACCTTTTTTAGCGTTTCTTTTTATATTTTTACGTCCCATAATTGTATATTGTTTTTAATTTTTTTATTAATTATCTATGTGACAGCCTTTTACTAACTCCTGCAAAATACAAAGTTAACAATTTATTGTCAGTATTATCACTTATTAAGTGTATATTTATATATTTACTTATAAACTTACCTTGTCTATTCCAAACTTTAGATGCGTCTATAAAACTATTATTTATTATTTGGTCCATTCCTACCATATCCACTATAGAATTAGAAGTAGATAAAACCCCTGCAAGATTAACCCCTAAATAATTAGTAGTGCCCGCCAAGTATGTGTCTAAAACCTCCGCAGCCATATCTCTAAATCTAGATATAGTCCATGTATCTTCATTGTTTCTTATATTCTGTAAATATACTAAATCAATCTCGTCCGACATTTGATTGTTATTATACACATAGAACGATGTTAGTCCTGGTCGATGGTACTCTGTTCCAGTTGTGTCTGATACTTTTATATTATAATATATATTAGTAAAAACTTTCGTAGATTCTTTTTCAGCAGAGTCTACAAATTCAAATTCAAAAGGATGTCGAGTTCCATAAAAGTTACACATATCTGTAAGTATACCATGTTCGTATAATGGATATGATAAGTCTACGGATCCAGAACTATCAGGCACTAATAAATTGAAACTGTACAAATTATCGTTCATGTATAAATACATATTTGGAATATAATCATGGAAACTAACCCACATTTTAAGATCCATTTGATAAGATATAGTCCAACCTCTAACAGTTAAATACGTATTACTATATATATCTAGACCACCTGAAGCACCGATAGTTAGCTGAGTATAAGTAGTTCCACCTGGATTTATTGTTATTGTCATGTCCCAATTTATAATAGCTCCGCCATCTATAAGTGTCTGAAGTAGAGGTGTAAAGTATAGAGTATTGCTTGTATCTGCAGGTATTGAAACAGCGTTAATATAATCTTCAACGTAGAAACTTGCAAAAGTACCCCATTGGCCTTGAAATATCATTTGATTGTCAGGATTAGTGTTATTCCATAATGTTTCAAACAAAGCAGTAGTTAATGTTCTATCAGTTACAAGATCATATACAGTAGGAATAACTACAACACTAGTCCAATAATCTTCCGCAGGTGTATAAATTAGATCACCATTTGATACAGCAGTTGATAAAGCATTAGTAGGTACTATTTCTTTTTTAGTTATTAATATTCTTTTGTTTTTAATGTCCTCAATTATATGAATACCATTCTCATTATATGGACTATCTATATTAAAAAGATCCGAAGAGAAAGGTAAATTAGTCTTAAACCAATCAGACATTCCATTGTCTGAAATAGATTCTATCTTATCAGTCAAAGAATATACTCTGTTATTTAAATAATCAATCCATATATATCCGTACCTAGATGTTAAGTTAGAAAATTTGAATTGATTTCCTCCATACCCTATATCTGTACTTAGTATTTCTTGTGGGTCTTGAGAGAATATATCTCCACTTCCAACAAATGCAGACCCAGAAGAGGTGTCCATAGTTTGCTTTCCTTGAGTTTTATATAAACTCCTTTCTGTATGTATATATAAAGAATCATTTAAAATAAATAAATTATTTATATCTCCTTTAGTTTTATTAATGTCTTTATAATCTAACGCTTTAAATATTCTATAAGAATCATTATTAGTTCCACCCTCTATACTTCTAATTATTCTATGTGGAAAATTATCAAATATATTAGAGTATAGTGGAAGAGGGAAAGGAGATTTTAAATCATCTTGAAGAGAAAATACTGTATTATATCTTATACCTTCTGGATCACCTGCTGCTATACCTAGCTGAGCATCCCCGGGGTGAGTAGCAGTTTTATGCGCAGTGAAATCTAAACATGAACATACTGAATACCAAGTACTATTAAAAGTACCCCAACTCCCACTAGCTAGAGTTGCTTGACTATATAAGCATTCTTTTTCTAAAGACCATAATATCTGTTTAGGATAATATAAAGGAGCATATGCGGTACCTATACCTTCACTATGCTGCATGCCTATATTATCAGAAGATTCTACAATATATGTATACAGACCAGAAACAGCCTGACTATTTGTATCGTTTGGTGTAGTACCTGCAGGGTGTAGATATGTACGACCATTAGTTTCCCATCTAGATCTTACACTTTGTCTTGATAAATATGTGTCTCCTCCAAATATGTGCTCTGTTGTAAAATTAGTCTCACCAGATGTATCTAAAGGATGTGGAGGAAATGACGTATCTTGGCTAGATAATTTAAATCTTTCAAACTCTTCTCCTGCAACTTCGTACCCAGTATACACTAGTTTATGACTTTCGAAGTTTAAATATACATTTCTTTTAAAAGATTTTAAATCCATTAAGTGCCAGTATTTTTCCTCAGAGCTCGTTGGGTTTATATCTTGTTGTGATGTTGCAGGTGTGTTACTTGAGGAAGCTATTGCAGTAGACCATCCCGTCACAGGAAATGGTACAGGTGTGTTCATATTAAAAAACATACTAGATTCTCCTCCTACATTTTGTATAGTATCCGCACCAAAATTACCTTCTAACCTATATATAGATCTACCCGGTACATATGTTTTACCCTGCTTATGTATTAAAAAGGGCCATGCGTTACTATAATTAGGACCTATAGAACCTTCCAACTTGGTCTGTACTGCATATATAGAGGCAAGAGTTTGACTTGAATTTCCTGCTGAGGGTGTGTAATGAGCTGAGGGGCCGGTAAGAGCCTCCATTCTCATTCTACCCTGAATCTGCATATAATCAGCATGTTTTATACTGAATTTTTCCCTGAGTAATCTAAAATCATAAAATGTTAAACCATTTATTTGATGGAAATTACTACTAGAGATGTTAGAGGTTGATTTATACGAACTCTCATTACTTACTGAACTGGACCAAGGAAATGGCAATGTTAACCACCCAGACACAGCATTAGAAGCCCCTTCTCTGTTTGTTATTATTGATCTTTTAGCAGGAAGTACTATACTTTGACCCAGGGAAGTACGTTCAGAATGTTTTCTATCTGCACGATATATTCTAAATCCTTGAACTTTTTCAGCTATACTTTTAGGTATTTTTATATCTGAAAACTGTATACCCATTATACGAACCTTATGTGAAACATCATCAATATAAGTAAGAGCTGTAGGTAAAGCATCATAGACAGGGAAGTTCAAGTAGTACCAGAATGGATCTCCATTTGTATTATTCACAACACCATATGAAAAATTACCACCACTAACAGTTATTTCATAACTATTATATCCAGATGAATTAAGATAAGTTTCCGCAATTATTTCATAATAAGAACCATTTATGTAGACCTGATCTCCTATATTAATTAGACCCGCTTGTGTAGGACTTACGTAAAAAGAATTAGTGTTTAGAAAATCTGATGGATCTTCATTATCAACAAATGCTTCTATTTCTAAGTTGGTTATTACAGAAGCATTAGATGTATTACTTGCAAGAGATGTACTCGTAGACTTCATAAAAGAAGCGCTACTTATAGTACCATCCGAATTGCAATTTCTAGGGAAGTGGTGATGCCTAACCTTCTCATCATGTATATCAGCAGCAACTGTTGGGTTTTCTCCATCTATAACGTTCCAATTTGCATTATTAGGATACGTCTCATCTTTGTTTTCCCAAAAATTCATTCCATTTATAGATGTTGAATGAAAATCTTTCACCTCATACTCTTCAAATCTTTGGCCTATATCAGAGTAAAGGGTTGTAGCGTACTCCCCCCAAAATTTATTACCATTCCAGTTATATTCATATGTTTCTGTACTCTCAGGAGCTCTTCCAGGAATATGAAAAGCCCTTGACATACTACCATTATTTAAAATAAATGATATATAAAAAGAATATACTTCTCCCCGTTTGTATCCTACTGGTAATCCAGAGTTTAAATCTTTATAAGAATTTACTACAACGTCTGTGTTAGTTCCGTCATTCAGAGCTTCCTGCGTTAGACTAAGTGATTCAAATGTGTCAACATCTTTAAATACTACATTAGATTTTATAAAGTTAGCGTAAGGTTGAAAATCATTAACCTCGTCAGTAGTAAGATCTGCTAGATACATCCTAGAGTCAAAAATAGATATACTAGAAGCAGTGAAATATTCTATATTATCTATTAAAACTTCATCCAAGGTTGAGGACGACATCCCTGAAATAGATGTATGATTAACAGTTACTGCGCCTGTGCTAGGTATTTTTATCTTAGGTAAAATAAATGAAACATTAGCTGATTCTGTTCTTTGTATAACTACAGGTTGTATATACTCATAATTAGTATTACAGTTGACTATACTCCATTTAATAGTTTTTCCTGCTACAGATCCATCCTTTGCTCCGTCTGATTGTAAGGAAGGACCTGAAGATTTTTCATCAGTTATTTTAACAGCTTTAGATATAGATATATAATTAGTAGGTGTAAGTTCATTATCCAAATACGCAATAGCTAATGTGTATGCGCCTACAAGTAAGGACCCTCCAGAAACTATCTCTGCCTGGTCTATTTTAGGAACAGATCCAGAACTTGGAAATAAATTTAAAATATCTGCATAATACCTAGTATAAGGATCTATAGCAGGATCGGTTATAGGATTTGAGTATATAAGTGTAGAAACTGAAGTCTTTTGACGATCTACATTTAAAGTTCTAGGAGGATTTTTACCATCTACCCAATATATTATTAATTCTCCTTGAGAGTTATATTTATATGTACCAGTGATATTATGAAATCTCTCAAACCCTAAACTTAAATTTTTATATTGAGGTAAATATGCAGATACATTAATATTTAATAGTTCAGTATATACATTATTTTCTATAATTCCTATTTGGGATCTTACAGGATATGCTGTGCTGCAGCTAAAAAGAATTGTTCTCTCTACTCCTACAGGGATCTTACCTAACAATAGATACTCAACGCCTGTCGGAGACGCTATAAACACTTCAGTGCCTCCCTCATTAGAAATTCCTCCTATCTCTCTTTTTAGAATAGCATTTTTACAGTATCTCCATGTTCCTTCAGGTTGGTCTATAGGCCCACTATCTCTATTTAATCCTTTTCCGAATTTACCCATTATCCTCTATTTAAATTTTCTCTTTCTCCTAAGTTTCCAAAATCTGTTTCGTGATGATTAATACTTGGTATCAACCTGACCCACTGATTCATAAATGAAGCATATCGATCTATGTCTGGATAATTTGCCGCGTTTCTAGCTTGAGTACAATATTTTAACCACATCTGCTCAGCAAATACATAGTCTATTTTATTTGAAGGTTTATCATATCCTCCTAGTAATAGTTTTTTATATATGTACCAAAACATAGCTTCCTTATAGCTAATATCGTCTGGTACTAAAGGATAACACTCGTCATCTATAGGAAAAGATTTATAAGCTATACATATCTCACCTGTTTGAAATGAAGTTTTTATATACCCATTCTCTATAACATACCACTCAGATCCAGTAGCTGTTTCATTTACACATTTATCACAATGCATATCTTTAGGAAAAGTAGAAGTACCGTACTTCATAGGAGTTAATGTAGAAGGATCTTTAAAATAGGCTCCTTCTAATACAATCATTCTAGATGTTAAATTCCTTAATTGATAGTTTAAATCTTGATCTGGATTAGCAGCTAGTATATCATTTAAAGCTTGTACTTGTGCTTTAACATTATTTAATGCAGAGTTAATACCTGCATTAGTCATAGAACTTGTAGATACTTGATTAACATAATATAAATCACTAGGAAGAATAGCTTTAAACTCTGATATAGTTAAAACACATCTCTTAGTTTCTAGTTGAGTACTAGCCCCTATATGCTCTAAAGCTTCTCCAATCCATTCTATAGCATCTTCAATCCAATTATCACCAGAGGGTTTTAAATCTCTCATGACTTTTCTAATAATTACTTGACTAGATGTTGTTTTATATATTGCCATTATAGTTTATATTTTCTAAATTTTAAATATGCTAAATCATCTTCTTTAAGAAGAGAGGTTAACTTTTCCTTATTTCCTTTCAATCCTCTTGTAGGTATAAATTTATATACAGATTTATTAGGTATTTTACATTTACCTTTATTCCAATAAAATCTACAGTATTCTTCGTCTGTATAATATATATGCCACTTAGTACCCTCTTTTGTTATACTACTATATACTTCTTCTCCACTATCTATTAACTCTTTTTTATACTTGTTACTCTCTCCCCAATCTATCATAGGGCTAGAATTATTTCTATCTAACCTTAAAATACTGATAGATGATAAATTACTTCCCATTTTAAATTTACCTCCATCTAATATATAATCTATCGCCATTATATTAAACTCTGCACAGATTTCTCTATGTAAAGTTTTTGTAATTTCCTGATCTGATCTCATGTCAAAATCCTCAAATATGTCTACTAAAGTATATGACATTATTGTGGAGGTTGTTCTTCTTGTGGCGGAGCCATTTTAGGCATTTGCTGAGGAACTTGACTTCTATCAGCTGTAGTGTCAGACATAGTGCCGCCTAATATATTAAGTTCTCCTTGCATAATACCCATATTAATTGCAGACAGCATATCTAGAGGTATAGGATATTCCATATCATCATTGTAGCAATCTCCATCACAATCATATTTTGCAACATCTTCTGGATTTTCAAAGATACCTCTAACGTTTACATACTCCATACCACTAGGGTTAAGTATATATAAATAATCTTCTATCATATACGCTTTCTTTTTAGTTCCAGTATACTTATCATACTGTACCCATTTAGCTAGTTGAGGAGTTATTAGTGGAATTCTAGTTAATCCATCTGCAGCTCCTACATAAGTAATAGCTTCTTCAAAGTTAAATCTAACAGTTTTTGGTACAGTTAATTCAGTTCTAAATACATCACATCCAGTGTCTAAGGCACAGCACTTACTTGCGTCTACTTTTATAAGTTTTAGACATCCTAAGTCTTGTTCAAGATGTCTTGTTACTAAGCCGTTACGGATATAATCTCTACGTATAAAGATAGCTCTATAATATCTAACATTAAATTTTAGCTGTTCTAATGATATATGTTCATCATGATTAGATCTACCACCTCTAATCAAGTTTAATAAATTATATGCTATTTCATTTAATGTCATAGTATTACTTGTTTAATTAATATCTTTTATGCGTCTGTTGCTCGTGTAAAATCAAACCCTCTATTTTTACCCATCTTACCTGTAACACCTGGTAAAGAAGTACCGGTAACAGCTGTC
>Ga0209337_1002972_pt1 | contig 12013 bp, 8 predicted proteins | sample LinPmetageLP53_FD_184044 | JGI IMG/M metagenome (GOLD analysis project Ga0209337, IMG submission 184044) | Marine viral communities from the Pacific Ocean - LP-53 (SPAdes) (version 2) | ecosystem: Environmental > Aquatic > Marine > Oceanic | place: Pacific Ocean | collected 2010-02-08 | reverse complement strand
AACCTAAGATGCAAGGACAAGGGGGAGCTTCTCAGATAATGATAGAGATAATACAGTGGGCTAGAGAAAATGGTGGTTTGCATGTTATAGCACAACCAGTTAACAGTAGAGTAGAAGCATCCATGATAAAATATGGAGCACAACCTTTCTATGGTACTTATTATTTTGGTGATAACATAGAAGCCGCAACAAAAGCTGCTATTAATGCAGGTATAGTTGACATTAAAAGATTAGCATCTGATTATCAAGTATTTATGCGAGATATGCAAGACTTAACAGAACAAGAAGTAGAAGAAGTTTTATTCATAGGAGACCAAAGTGAGAGAACTAGAAACTTTATGCAAAGAGTAGCATCAGGTGAATTAGATTTTAGAAGTTATCTTCAACAATACTTACCAGGTGTTTCTGAAGAGGTTACAGAGGAGGAGCTAGAGCAGGCTTTATCATCTACTACTCGAAGACAAACAACTGTGTATGACACGTTGCAAAAGGAGTTAGAAAAATTAGGTTCAAGTGGTGATGCTAATTTTACCAGATGGCTGACAGATACATTTCCTGGGCAGAATTATTTATATTTATTAAAAAAAAGATTAGATGATAAAAACATAACAGTAGAACTTGATGTATTTAAACAAAGAATAGAAACAGATTTACAAGACATTATTGATAGTAAATCTATAGATAGTCAACCTGAAGTAAAATTTTTATTGAGTCCAGATAATATACAATCAGAAAGAGACCCCTACGTAAGAGACACTTTTTATTTAGAAAGTTCAGCTAATAGTTTTAACGAAGTTACTTCACAGGAAATAGAAGTTCTTCACGCTTATCTTGGAAAACCAATCGATAGAGCATCATTTTCTATACCTAATCCTATTGGGCTACCTTCTTTTATAAATCCAGATGACAGGTTACACAAATATCCAGATATGTTACACAAGACAGGAGATAATTCATTCGTAATATATAGAAGCACTAACGTAGTAGATGCAGCTACAGGTATTAGACCATGGAAAATATCAGAGACATGGAACAGTAGAACTGCAGGATTAGGTAGTTTAAGTTATGCATCTAATAATCCAAGCTATGCTTCTGAGTATGCTTTAGACAAAAATAGGATAGGTCGTAATGTATACGCTATTGAAATTAAAGGGGTACACCCTATTCAAATATTAAATCTTGATACACCATTAAGAAATAATGCAGCATTGTTAGAGCTGTTTAACTTAGAATATCAAGAAGCTGGTCGTAAAACTTTTAGAAGTCATATGCATCAGTTAAATCTTTCTCCTACTCTACAACGAAATATATTTTCACAGCTTAAAGATTATGGTTATAAAGTTCTTATTAATGCTACTACAGGTAGAGGTGGTGGTAGAAGCACCAGTTGGATGGACGGTAATGGAGAGATGTTTTCTTTTTCTAAAGAATCAATAGGTGGTATTCCTTATTTAGAATCAGAAGTTTTAATCATAGATGATACAGTTGAAAACAAAGTATTAGGAACTTTAGAATCTAATCAAGCAGGCTACAGTTTAACACCTTTTAACAAAAATACTGCTATACAAGATGAAATACAACACATAATAAAAAGAGCAAAAACTTCTTTGCCACAGTTTGAAACATCTAATTTTTTAAATAGCTTATCAGGTTTAATAAATGAAGTTAATTTTGAGATTAATAACATGAGACCAAGTATAGACAATGTAACAGAGCCAATGGTCAATAGACCTACAGAGCAACTTGATTACAAACTTTTAGGAGAAGCAAAAGAGAAGTTATCTATATTACAAAGCAATGTTGAAATGTTTATTAATGACAATCCTGGACCTACCATTGATGGTATTGACTATCAATCATTAGATGAGATTGTAGCTAGAGTTAATATGAATTTAGAGACACAAATCAGAAGTCAAACACCTGGACTATACGAACCAAGAACTGGAAAGTATATATCGTTTGCACAACTAGGAATTAGTGACCCTAGTCCAGCTGAACACCTTGCTTCTCTTGGGCTTGAGGATGGCACAATATATGATGATGATGCTATATATGCACCAGAGTATGTAATACAGAAAATTAATTTATCTAATGGTGCAGTACATAATAAGTATTGGCAAATACGTGGTGTAGCTCAAGCAGAAAATAGTTTAATGGTAGTGGATGAATATGGAGTAAATACAATATTACCTTTAACATCTGATTTATCTTTAGCATATATGACTCAAGAAAATCAAAAAGTCTTTGATAAATACTTTGATAGAAATAATAACTTAGCCGTAGGCAGTACTAAGAAAGAATATCCTAGTAATCTTAGCGGTACATTTAGAGACGACCTAAGCTTAAGTGATAACTTAATGCATGTTTTAAACCAACCTTATCAGAATACAATAGAGTTAGGTATGGTACATGTATCACCTAGAGCACCTATAAGTATTAATGATTTTGTATCTGGTCCAGAAGCATATGATTCTCCTATAGTCAATAGACAAGGTCAGGTAAGATTTGACAGGATAGCTGGAGATGCAAGAAATAGAGATGGTCTATTTGGTATGAGTCTCTCTTTTGAAAATGATGTAGTTGTAAATGAGTATGGACGTATTACTGGTAAACAAGTTCAAGGAGTTCCTAATTACTTTAACGTAAGATTAAATAGTAACAATATACTTACACCTAATAATTTAATCTTCGGTAGTTGGTTTGAAAAGTTTGATGTATTCGCAGCTGCACAAGCTATAGACGTAAGTCCTTCTAAAGTAATAGATGCTATGATTGCATCTGATTTAATAGAACCTAGTGCAAGAGGATACTCAGCATCTTTTAATAGTTATCTAACACCTGGTAGATTAGTAGAGCGAATGACTGCAGTAGTAGAAACTATTACAGATACTCCCAATAAGACTTTAGTAACTAAATTTATTAGAGGTGGTGGGATAGATGGAATGATACAGCACGGTCACAATTTTAACTACGACAACTTTCCTGAGTTAATGTTGCTTGACCCTAATGACCAAATGAAGATAGGTAGAGTAACAGAAATTGTTGATAGTACTAAAGAACTATACGATAGTAATAAAGACCAATACAAGATAGTTAGTCCAGATGAAAAGCCTTTACGTACAGTAGAAGAAGTCAATAGAAATATAAATCAAACTAAACTAGATGATGCATACTCAACCAGAATAAACTTCCAACAAGAATTTAAAAAAAGTGAATTACAAGCTATGGGTTTACTAGATGATGTAACTATAGAACGTATCAATAACTCATCATTAAGTAATGATGCAGCAACTGATATAGTGTTAGCCTTTCAAGATGTAGAAATACCTACAGCATTTGCAGATGATGTCCTCGATGCAGCTAATGTTATAACCATGTTGGGTGAGGATGAATACTATAATACCCTAGGCAAGCTAGAGAGATTACAAAAAGGTGGACAACTAGGTGCTCTTTCTGTAGAAGAAATAGCTGAAAGGATTGCGTTTGAGACAAGTGCAAGTAGTAAATCAAGAGCTGTACAGAATTTAAGGAACACTATAGCTAAGTCCTATGGTAAGAGAGGACCAAAACAAACAGGTTTAATAGCATTAGATATTTATGAACTGTCACTATGGGGTGGTGCTTTAGCTTTTGGTACATCAGAGGTATGGACTACTTGGTTTGAGAATATAAATAAAAAGATTTCTAACCAAGTATTCAATACTAATTACACACCTAGTGAACCTGGTCAAATAGATTATGAAAAACTTGACAAGACAATTAGATTTGCAGAAAACATTGACCCATTTGAAATAGTAGTTGGTCCAATCATAGATGATATACAAGACTATAGAACAGTCAATCCAAGTAATCCACAGGCACAAGCATCAGAGTTAATACGTACTGCACCACAAGTACAAGTTACTGATGATATGACTGTAACTGACTACGGTATAAATGCAGATGAGATATCTCAAGGTAAACCTGTAAATAAGTTCCAACACTTTATGTCACTTGGAAAAGCAAGAGTACTAGAAGATATAGAAATGAGTAAAGAAAATCACGCAGAAAAGTGGTATAGTAATTACATTGATACTGGTAACAATTCCTACTATCAAGCATATAGCCAACCTGATGAGGATTTTTAATGGGAGACCAAAGTCGTTTTTATATAGACCCAGACGGATTAGTACAACCAGCATATCCTAATACTGTATTACCACCAGGTACTAAAGTATATAGTAGTCGTGAAGCAGCTAAATCCGCTATACCACCTAAAACAAGAAACGTTGGCTGGCTGTATTCAGATAGAATGGTGGCTGACTACGTGTACGCAGATAGCAATGGTAAAACATTTTTCTTATATGATGTAAGTTCTGTTACAGATGGTTCAACCTATATAATGTATGAAGCTGTAAATCTAGCACCTGGAGACTATGCAAGTACTTGGGACGCAGACAGTATGGGTAATGAACGTAATGGTCCAAGTCTTTCTACTGTTTTACCTGATGCAGATATAATAAGTAGTACTGGTGGAGAAAGACTTACAATGCTAAACTTTACAGTGGCTAGAACACCAGAAGGACTTAAGCTAGGTGACTGGATAGGTCAAACGATGGAAGGATTAGAACAACTGTATCCTTTCTTGTATGAAGAAGTAGAAGGAAGAATGCCTGCATTAGGTTTAATATTTAATTCTTTAACAAGTGGAAATCCAATAACAAACGAACAGCTTACATTAGCAGGTGTAGGTAAAGGATTTACTACATTAAAGTTAGACTATTTAAATGCAACAATAGCTTCATTAGATGACAACCCTGGTAAATATAATGTTATCGTAAATAATAAGCTTGTAACTCGAACTAATCAAGACTACATAACTTTAGAAAAGAAAGTAATAACAGGTATAGATACTGCTTTAGGAGCACTAGGTTTAAATGCAGATGTCTTTAAACAAGATAATGTTGAACTTTATAAAGCATTACAAACATCATTAGTAGTGGGAGAGATAGAGATTGAACAATTTGAAAACTATCTTGGACATAAATTAGGTATTGATGGTTACAAGATAGCTAAGGATAGTAACCTATATGATGTATTTAAAACAGTAGATACTATGGTAGATAACCCAGGACAGTTTAATGCGTTTGTAGACTTCGATACTTTTAAACAATCTAACTTAGCGTTGTCAGAATTAAAAAGAGTAATTGGTGTAGGTAAATTTAATACATTAGATGAAGCAGAAAAGAATAGATTAGTAGGTCTGTATTCCAGAGATACTAATGCAGGTATGCAAGAGTTTCAAAACATATTTGATAGCGACCCAATGTATGAGAGATACTCAAACAAAGGATTAAACTATGGTTTAGTTGTAGGTAATTACAGAGACCAGTACAGTTCTATACTTGGTGACAAACCAGATGAAACAAGTTCAATTTTTATGGACTCACTTAATCTGAGTTATGAAGATGCAAAGAAATCATTCTTAGATTACGGATATAAAACTGGTAATAAGACATACATGGCTAACTTAGCTAGTTCTTTGTCACAGTCTATGGGAGGGGTAGTGATTAGATAATGGTAATGTTATATAGAAGTGATGACTTGGAAGGGTTTAATGTAGACACAGCAAAACCAGGAGGTATAGAAAGACTTAATGATTTAAAAGAAAATGGTAATTATACAGAATCTTATGACGAAGCCTTAGCTAATTCAAAACAAAATAATATTAGTTCAAGTTCACCTAGTACAACAACAGATGGTAAGACTACTACTCGAACACAAGTTTATACATTGTTACCTTGGTTACAAAAGTATGGTGGTGCAGATGCTAATACGTTAGTTGATTCTTATGTATCAGGCTATAACAATAGCGGTGGTAAGTCAGAGTTTGCATTAGCAGAAATGAGATTTGGTACAGATAGTAAAGATGCATACAAGAGAGTGTTTGCTAATATTGTAGACCCTAATACTGGTGCATTAAAGATGAGTGAATCTGAATACATATCAGGTTTAGAAAAAGTATTAACAACTTTAACAGCTTATGGACTTAATGGTTATGCTTCACAGAATGGTAAATCAGCATGGGCTAGAGCAGTAGCTAACAATACATCTGCTGAAAGCTACGCTGGTAGAGTAAAGCTAATACACGACAGAGTTATTAATAGAGTAGATGATGAATTACAAAATTCTATTATAAATTCTTACAATGAATATTTTACAAATGAGACAGGCACTACTGTATCTATGGGACAAGAAAGTTTATTAGCATTAGCTATAGACCCTAACATAAGTGAAGATGTACTTAAAGGTAGGCTGAATGCTTCAGAGCTAGGTGCAGTATACACAGGAACTACAGGTGATGCACTTGACTTAGAAGCAGTACAAAGACTTACTGGTGCAGGTGTAACCACAAACCAATCAGAAAAAACTTTTGCTACAGCATCAACTACAGCTAAAGCTTTGGCTCGTATGCAGAGGAGACAACGTAGAGATGTAACACTAGGTAAAGCTATGGGTGTATTGGAAGCACAGATATTTGGTAATGAAGCTATAGCTTCTGAAATACAGAACGTTACATCACAGAATTTATCTGGTAGCTCTGTAAAATCTGGTGCACTTAAATCACAAACAGGTTCTGTTATAGGCTTGACACAGTATTAAATAGTAGTACTATATATAGTAGCGTGGTGAGTTCCGCTTAGAATAGGGTCACACAAAATCGATAACGTTACCGAGGTGCGTTATATGTAATTCGCAAACCCTTGTGAAAATTCCTTTTAATTACCTAGCGATTAATGTTATGGAATTTCAATATGCTAGAGAAAAGATGGAGAAAAAAAATGGAAAAAAATACAGAACAAGTTGAGGAAACTATAGAAGTGGACGAACCAACAGATAATATTAAACAACTTAGAGAAGAGTTTAAAAAGCTTAAAGCTGAAAACAAACAGTTTAAAGCCGATGCTATGAACTCAGCGTTAGGTTCATTAGGACTTAATGCAGAGAAGGGCATAGGTAAAGCTGTGGTAAAACTCTATGAAGGTGATGTTACTGTTGATGGAGTCAAAGACTTTGTTGCTCAAGAGTTTGGAGAAGTTAGTAGTTCTGAACAGCCTAGCAACAACCTTGCTTCTAATGTAGTAGAAGCTCAATCACGTGTAGAGCAGCTAAATAAACTTGGTGTAAATTCAAATCCAGAAAACATAGGAGATGAGTTTATGAAATTTGTAACAGATTCCAACACGAAACCAGGAGATTCTATTAACGCTAAATTGCGTATGATGGAAACTCTTAAACAAGACAAGTAATAATTTATATAGGAGAAAATTAAAATGGGAGCAATTAGCTTAGGTGCATCAAGCACCACAATTTATGCCCAACAAATTAATAACTTCACTGGTGAATTGTTTAAAGTCGGTGGTCAAAGAACACCTTTGCTTAGTGCAGTTGGTGGTTTGAATGGCGGTAAAGTATTGAACTCTACATTTTGGCAAGTCCAAGTAGAAGATAATGCAACCGTTTCTTCAGAACCAACTAAGGCACAAGAAGGTAATGTACCAACAGAATATCTTGGAAGAGATAGAGCTGCATACACATATGTAACTCAGATTTTCCACAAGGGTGTACAAATGACATATACCGCTTTGGCATCTACCCAAAACCAAAACCCTTTCGACCTATCAGCAAACGTTGCAAACTTTTCCAATGGATTAGGTGGCAACACAGCTGGTGATAAATTGGCTCTTTTTGGTGGTAGCCCAGTGGCAGACGAATTTGCTTTTCAAATGGAAAAAGCAATGGAAAAATTAGCAAGAGAAGTTGAGTGGTTTGCATTCAATGGTTCTTTCTCTGATGGTGCTAACGCAACACCAGGTTCAGGAACTAGAGAAATGTATGGTATTGACCATTGGATTACCATTGGCAAGAACGCTAACAACGCAGCAGCAGTTAACCCATTAGGTGGTAACTGTTTCTACAATGACGTAGACGGTGACGGAACTGGAGCATCACAAGTCATATCCTTTAAAACCATTTCAGGTTCTTTAAAGAGAATGTATGACAACCATGCACCAATGTCGCAACCAGTACTCTGCGTGAGTCCAAAGCAATTACTAGACCTTAACAATGAACTTGTTAAAGGTACAGTTGACATAGCAGGAACAATCATTCCTAGAGATAGAAGTGTTGCTGGTGTCGATATCGATACAATCATTACACCATTTGGTTCAATAGGACTAATGGTTATTGACCCTGATATCATGCCTGCAGGTTCTGCTTTTATCTTGGACTTAGCTTACATTCAAACAGTGTTTACAAATATCCCAGGATATGGAACAGTGTTCGTTCGTGACTTAGACCAAGATGCCAACGCTAGAATTGGTAAAGCAATTTATATGGAGATGGGATTCGAGTTCGGACCTCCTTCATATCACTGCAAGATTCAGTCAGTAGCATAATTTAATATTGAAGATTAGAGTGGAACTCCACCTCCACTCTTTTCTTCTGCTATAGTAAGGAAGATATGATAAGTAAATTAGCTTTAATAGATGTTTCAGCAGATAACAGTAACAGCTTAGGTGTACAGACAGATGGAATGCTACTTTGTGGTATTCAATTCCCTGCAGCAATGACAGGTTCTGCAATTACATTTGACTTTGCAATGGACAATTCTACATGGTTAGACGTAAAAGAAACAGATGGTACTGCAGTAAGTTACACTGTTTCAGTAGGAGATGTAGTAAGAGTAGACCCTAGTGGCTGGGCTTTTGCTAGCAATGGATACATTAGAGTTACATCTAATGGTAACGAAGCAGCAGATAGAGAAATAGTATTACACTTTAGACACAGTTAGGAGATACTTATGAGTATGCTCTTAATATTAAAAGAGGGAAGAAATCTTAATATAGAAAGTATTCCTGACCAACCATTAGAACCTTCGTTCCCTATTGTTAATCCAAACAATACATCCAATGATGGATGGTTTGCATTAGGTAGCTTTGGTCAAGCAATCTTCGCTACATCATTAATTGAAGAAGGAGCAGCGTAATGAGTCAAAAAATAAGTGACTTAGTAAATAGAGTTTATAGGGAATACTTAGAACCTATGGATGATTTACAATCTTACACTACATTAAAAACTGAAGTTAACGCAACAGCAACTGAAATAGTTTTTGATGGAGATTTGTTAACACAAGAAGAAGAAGATGCAATGGATGCAGGAACTATCATTGAGTGTGAACAAGAATTAATGAGGTGTAAATCTTTAGACACAGTAAACAATACTGTCACTGTTGCTAGAGGAGTATTAGGTACAACAGCAGCAATACATATTGTAGATAAAGTAATTAAAATTGCTCCTGTATTTCCACGTAAAAATGTTTTTGATGCAGTATGTGACCAAATTAAAAATTTATATCCAACACTGTTTGCAGTAGAAACTAAATCAATAGTAGCTAAGGCAGGTTACGTACCTCTTAGTGGTTCTACTGATAATCATTTGATAGCACCAATTAAATCTATATCACAAAACACAAACTTTTCTGCAGGCTCAGATGAAACAGGTACAGTATTCTCTGGTGTTTCATGTGAGTTAATAGATTTACCAAATCCTTTTACATACACAGATGATGACGGTGCCTCTCAAACAATTACTTATAGTAACAATGGTCCTGACAATGTTAAAGCAATTCAGTTTTACAGTGTTGCTTCAGGTCATACTGTATTTGTTACATTTAAAAAGAAGTTTGTAACTCCTACACAAGAAGATGATACTCTATCTACAGTAGGTTTAGAAGACGAGTACGAACCTATTATTATGACAGGAGTAGCAGCTCAACTAATATCAGGTAGAGATATACCAACAGCTACAGCAGACTATATAACAGACCAAATGAGTGTAAATACATTTCCCGTTAACTCTGCATCAACAATAAGAAACTCTTTACTCCAGTACCAAACTGCTTTGATAACACAAGCACGAAAGGATTTAAGAGCTAGATACCCTGAACCAGTAACTATTAATAAGATAGCATACACTTAATGCCTAGACTTACTACGCAAGCAGAAGAAACTAATCCTAAAAGAAAAGGTTATGACTTTCGTATAGACAATCAATTATATAGAAGTGCTATAGGTAGTGGCAGGGAGATGACTATACAATCATCAGAAGTCCAGGATGCTGGAGTTAATGTCAGACAAAACCCTGAAGACTTTACATCTAACTTAGGACGTATATATTCTAGGAATGATTTTAGTGGTGGTTCTAATTTAGACGCAGCACATAAGGCTAATGGTAAACCAGATGATGTAAGAAGATTCTGGGATAGCCAAGGTGTAGATGTTTTTAATACAGACTTAGGTAAGGGATATAACGTACAGTTACTACACACTACAGAAAAAGGTCAAGCATTATCTTCTGCTGTAAATCACATGGCAGTAGTAGGTACAAAGATATATGCATCTAATGATGAAACATTATACAAGTCAGATGATGGTGGTAATACATGGGCTACAGTGACTGAAGGTTTAACTGCAGGTTATCAAATAAAAGGTTTAGCTACACATGGTGACTTACTTTATATAACAGCTAACAATGGTTCAGCAGGTGAAATAGAAACACTGACAAGTGGTGGCACCTCTACTCAGAAAATGTCTGCTGCTATTTATGATAAAATATTTTCAGTAAAAGGTCAGTTCTTAGTTACTATAGGAAGTGGAATACATTCCTATGATGGAGTTACAACTGTTGGCTCTGCAATAATAACATTGCCTTCAGGACAAAGCTTTACAGATGTAACAGATGCAGGAGCTGTAGTATTAGCAACTGCTACTGATGGTAGAATCTATTCAATCAAAGATGTTAGTGGAACATTTACTGCTAAGGGTCAGACAGAAATATCAGGAGAGCAACCTACTTGCATAGTAGAGTCACAGGGTATAGTCTTTTATGGAACTAAAGAAGTACAGACAGGTACTAAAGTCATAGGAAGATTATACCGTGCAACTCTAACAGTCGCAGAGGATTTATTTATATTGACACAAAATCAATTAATAAAACAATGGGATGTAGACAGTCAAGATAATTCACCTAACGCTTTGTTTACTACTAGGGATAGTGTTTACATAGGTGTAAAAGAAACAGCTAGTACAAGTTTTTTATGGAGATATTATCTACCTACATCAGGTATAGCTAGGTATTATAAAGCTAGTGCAGGTGGAGCTGTACATAATATAGTAAGTGTTAATGAAAAGTTTTTGTTCACTGTAAGTTCAGATGGTGTATACAAACAAACATCTATATATGAACAGGAAGGTTTTCTTATAGCACCCCCTGCAGATTTCTTCACTGCGGAAAATAAACAGTTTGTAGAAGCAAGTCTTGAGGTGGAAGCGTTATCAGATAGCAATACTGTAGAATTACATTTATCAAATAAGTACGAATCTATTAACGATAGTACTGATAGTACTTGGGATTTAGAAGTTAACGTCTTATCAGGAGTAGGTGAAGAAGCAGTACAGCTACAAAGGGTAGCAAGATATGTTGTAGCAAAAGTTGTTTTAAAATCTCCTAATCAAATTAACTCTCCTAAGTTTAAAGCATTTAAAGTAAGAGCATTAGCAAGACCAGAGCTTATAGTTATACAGATACCAGTAAACATATCTGATAGAGTAGAGAGACCATATAGAAAACCAATCCTTGTTAAGAATTTAGGTGAAACTATTTATCAATCTTTAAAAGAAAAAGAAGGAGCTGCTATAACTTTAGAAATATATGACCCTGCTGAGATAGTTAGAGGTGTTGTAGAAAAGATAAGCTACCCAATACAAAGTAATCCAAATGTTGGCAGCGTCACACAATATGCTATACTAACTGTCAGAGGTACAAGACAAGAGACCTTTAGCCAAGTAACATCAGGTAATGTACTTGGTATAAATGGTTTTGGAATAATGAGATTTGGATAAAAAAATAGTATATAATGGAGAAGAATGACAGCACAAGAATCTAATATAGTAAACGCTTTTGAAACTACGTT
>Ga0209337_1002971_pt1 | contig 12013 bp, 13 predicted proteins | sample LinPmetageLP53_FD_184044 | JGI IMG/M metagenome (GOLD analysis project Ga0209337, IMG submission 184044) | Marine viral communities from the Pacific Ocean - LP-53 (SPAdes) (version 2) | ecosystem: Environmental > Aquatic > Marine > Oceanic | place: Pacific Ocean | collected 2010-02-08 | reverse complement strand
GCTGACACTGACCTAACCAAAGACGTTACAGAATATTATCAAAGCATTGATCCAGGTGAAGCTGAAACTACAGCAGGTGAAGTAACAAGATACATGGTTCAGTTTGGACTACCTGGCTTTGGTGTTGCAGGAGTCTTATCAAGATACAACAAGATGGGTAAGATTAATTCTGCAATAGCTGGTGGTATTGTTGATGGAGCTGTAGCTACAGACGATGTTCAAACTCTTGCTGATACATTCATAACTAAAAGCGAATCAGATCAAGATAGACTAGCTAGACTTAGTGGTGCAGAAGCAGCTAAGGCTAGACTAACAGATAGACTAGAGGTAGCAGGAGAAGGTGCTGCATTTATATTAGGGCTACCGCTTGCAGGTAAACTTGCATTAACTGTAGGTGGTACAGCAGTAGATGCCTTAGCACCCGCAGCATCTTTTGCAACTAAAGCATTAACATCTAATCGTAAAAGCAATGAATTACAAAAGACAGCCTTTGATTCTAATACAGGCATGGCTAGTAATATTAAAAAATATTTTACTTTTGCATCAGAAAGACCAGACAATTACACAGCACAAACAATGGCTACTAAAACATTTCAAGTTAAAGCAGCACAAGAAGCTGTTGATGCTACCTTTGATACTGTAATCAATACAACTCAGAAAGCTGTTAATCAAGGAACAATAAATCAAACCAATGCCTTAGCTCTATCAAGAAACATAGAAGACTTTATGTTTCCTAGAATTAGAGTTGACTTTCAATCTCCTAACATGAAAGCAGCAGACAAAATTAAAGAAGCAAGAAAACTACAAAAGCAAGCTGAACAAAACATTAAAGACTTAGAGAATAGATATATTAACTATAAATCTATGGGACTTGGAAAAGGTTTAGAAATATCTACACTATTAAAAAACAACAGAGATGTCTTTGATACTTACTCTCAAAATGTTTTAAATTATAGTGATGAAGGTGCGGATGGTTTCATGCACTTGTTTATACCAGAGCAAGTTAGAGATGCTATAGCAGAAAATGCAGGCTTGTATGGCACTAGAGCTTATAAGGCTATGCTTGATAATAACTACACCATTGATCCAAATTTTTATAAAAAATCTATAGATGAGATACAAAAAGCATTTGGTGTTAGTAAGGGAGAAGCAGAGAATGCCTTTACTAGTTTATTAAATCCTGGGCCTAAGAATAAAAATGCTTTTACTTTTGAAACAGATCAAATGTTTTTACAAGGATTGAACGCAGACAAGGGCATATTAAAAGGCAGAACACTAACCAACTTACCACAAACAAGAAGAGCACTAGGAGAATCAGCTGGTTACTTGCAAGGAGATTGGAAGTCTGCTTTAAATAACACCAAGCTTACTGCTAGTGTTACATCACAAAGACTATCTGCTTTAATATCTAAGACAGAAATGTTTAATAGTTTAAAACAATTAGATAATGTTGCTGACAAGACAGGCGGAGTTAAGTTTTTAAAACCAAAAGAGTTTGGCATGTCTCAAGACGGAAAATTTTTAAATGAAGTGCCTGTAACAAATCCTAAAAATCCAAAAGAACAAATTATATTTAAACAATTTAACGAAGATTCAGGTGCGCTTGCAGGATCTTATGCAAGAGCAGATGTGCATGACGCTTTAATGGACGCAGTATCAGATCAAGTTGGTAACTCAAGTATATTAGGAAGATATTACACAGGATTTTTAGGTATTAAAGCAGCATCTCAGTATGGTAAAACAGTCCTCTCTCCTGGTGCACAAGTAAGAAACTTTACCAGTATTCCTTTCTTCTCTTTACTCAATGGTAATGTTGGTACTACAGGAAGGTTTGCTGATGCAGTATCAACAAGTTTTGCTGGTTTGTTTGATCCAAAGAAAAGAATATTAAAAGCTGACAAAATTCAAGAGCTAATAGAAGAAGGCATTATGCAAAAAGGTGGTGCTAATCTTGGTGAAATAAAAGAGATTGCAAAACTAGCTAGTGATGAGTTTAAACTAGCATCTCAAATAGGCAAAGCTAAAGATGCCAGCACTATAAAAATATTTGAGAAAGCATACGGCATGACCGATGATGCTGGTCGTGTGTTTGGATACTTAAATGAAAAAGAAAGATTTATGCAAGCATTAATTAAAGAGTCTGATTCATTAGTGCCAATAGAATCTTCTAAAAATATTGTAAGGTTTGCTGATGATATACAAGCAGGCAAGGGTGGTGCAATGATAAGGCCATCTGAAATTATTAGTAAGTATGGCGATGAAGGATTAGAAATGTTTGTAAGAGGTGAGATGGGAGAGGTTGCTGCTAACACCATACAGAACTATAAAAGAGTTGTGCCTGGAGTTGGAGTTGTTATAAGAAATTCTCCTTTCGGTAACTTTGTAGCTTTCCCTGCTGAGATAATGAGAAATACAGCCAACGCAGTATCAAGAGGTATAAAAGAGCTAGCTAGTGACAATAAAGAACTACAAAAGATAGGCATGAGAAGACTAACTGGTGCTGTTGCTACTACTGGTGCATTACCTGCTGGATTAGTAGCTCTTGGATCAGCGCTTACAGGAGTAGATAAAGAAAAGATTGACTCATACAAAAGATCATTCGCTGCACCTTGGGACAGAACAGCATCACTAATACCTATAGCTTCTGATAAGAATGGCGATCCAACACAATTTATAAACTTTAGTTACATGAACCCATACGATTATCTTAAAAGACCTGTAACAAGAGTCATGCAAGAGGTTGCTAATGGAGAAAGAGATGAAGAAACATTACAAAAAATATTACTTGATGGTATGAGTGGTGCTGTTGGTGAGTTGTTTCAACCATTTGTAGAACCAGCTTTTTCTTTACAAGCAATTAACGATTCCATAAGAGGAGAAACATCTACAGGTAAAAAGATATGGGGAGCATCAGATACTGTAGGAGATAAAGTAGCCAAAGGTGTATATCACTTTGCAGATACTGCGTTGCCAACTATTACTCCTTACAGAATACAAGGAGACATAGGTGCTGATAAAGGAGCACTTGGAGTATCGCCACCAGAATTAGTACAAAAAAACTTTCCACGTGCAGTTTTTGGCAGCACTAATAAGAAAGGCGAAGATAAAATAACAGATAGAATGGGTAATGTTATAGACGTAGAAGAAACATTAGTGCAAGCATTTAGCGGATTAAAAGTAGTTAAACCACAGGTAGAAAGATCATTAAGATACAGAGGTTTTGAGGCTAATGATGCTATAAGAGATGCAACTAATACTTTTAATAGATTGCTTAGAAGTAATGATCCAAAAACAGCAGAACAATTATTACAAGGCTACATGAATCAAAACGAAAACAGATTCAGAGCATTAAGAGATTTGTATACAGCAATAGAAGACGCTAGAATTTTAGGTTTATCTGAACAACAGATTAAACAACAATTAAAAGATGCTAAGGTTGCTAACTACGAGACAGTCATAAGAGGAATATTCAAACCTATAACAGTAGACCAAGGTTTAGTAAGAGAGTCACGCATAAAAGGCACGAAAGTTAATCCAGCAGCATTCCCTGTTGCTGAGTCAAGACTAAGACAAGACCTTAGAGGTAAGTTTATAAACCCATTAGACATAGAAAGATCAAGAGCTGCTGAAGTTTTAAGGGAAGAAGAAGAAAGAAAACTAATAGGACAATAACTTGTATAACAAATACGGAGCAAAGAAAGTAAGGCTTGATGGTTATACTTTTGATAGTAAGCTTGAGGCCGCTAGATACAATCACCTTAAAGAACTAGAAGGTTTAGGTTTAATCTTTGATATAGAAGTGCACCCGCCATTCCCATGCGTAGTCAATGAAAAGAAGGTATGTCTTTACAAGGCTGACTTTAAATATAAGAACATCAATGGTGATGAAGTCATAGAAGATACCAAGGGCATAGAGACACCTATGTTTAGATTAAAAAAGAAACTTGTTGAAGCTCTGTATCCTGGAGTAGAAATCTTAGTAATAAAGAAAGCTAAAGATTAAAAAGGCGTGCCTGTTTCAACCCAAGGCTTGATGCTTTGAATAGTTCCATTCATTAACTTCTTTGCAACGGCACATTGTTCTAGTAATTCTTTTGGAAAGCCGCTGTTGATTACTTCTATCAGCTCCTTACTAGAATAAAGATTGTCGCCAGTAGATTCCTTTTGACTAGCTACGTTGATAAACTTAAACCCATTCTTCTCATACATAACAAAGTTAGCGTCCTCTTGGATCATAGTTGCTGGTATTAACTCTGGTATATAGTTATGTCTTGGACATCCCTTGGTCTGTCTCTCTTCGTCTATCTTCTTATCATGCTGTGAGCAATGCCAATATGCGTCCCCTTTATTAACATCAGCACTAGCAAAGCGACAAGACCTGCAATGAAGTTTATCTGGTAAAGACCTGCCAAGATATGCGGCCCTTTCTTTGACAGACATAAAGCTACGGATTCTGTAGTCAGTCTCGGGTATGTAGTTGTCTGGTGGTGTATTAGTTAGCAGTATGTGTTCAGCTTTCTCCATTAACATCTCAAACTTTAGGTAATCAAAGTCAACGATCTCTGTATATAGAGCTGAGTTGTTCTTGTTATAAACAATAGCTATGCAGTGATCTATCTTGAACAGCCCCATGTATAAATGGATCTGTGCGTCATACTCTTCTGACCAGTTGCAATAGCTACCTAGCTTTTCTAGGTTCTTGAAGCGACTGTCGTTAGCTGTCTTGAACTCTAATAAGTATTTGGTATCTTCCTTTAAGCCTGGCAGATTCTCAGCCATGCCATCTATGTGTCCCTTGACATGGCCGCCAAGAGCTTGAGTTCTAAACTGCTTGCCGTTCTCTTGCACGTCATAGATAGTAGCTCCAGGTATCTTACGTAGCTTCTCAATCAAATGTTCTTCTACTACATTGCCCAAGTCTAACAACCTAAGAACTCTTGGCTGCCAATCATCGGGCATGAGCCAGCGGTATCGCATCCAAAGGAGCCTTTGATTCGGATTACCGATACCACTGATACCCAAATAAAACCTTTGGTGTCTTTCAGTATTTGTTTCTACGTCATCAAGAAGATGATTGATTGTCATTATTTAATCCCTTAATTTCTATTTTTGCACAGAACAAACTATCTTCAGTTTGTTTTAATATTTCTTTCAGCCAAGATATTTGTTCTTCATACTTAGCTATTTTATTTTTTAATTTTATTTTATTCATTACAATAATATCTCCTCATTGTTTTTTGTTTTGATCCCTATAACATTTTCATACTTGCCTTGCTTCTGTAAAACAATCTCTGCTATGTTCTCAAAAGCGCCACTGTTAATTAGTTCAGCAGCCATCCATGGTTGTTGGGGAGCACCCCACTTTTCTGCTATCTTCTTCCATCTACGCACCGCCATGTGATGTGCTTTAGGATGTCCAAACATTAGCGGCATCTTCTTTGGGAAAAATTCATTCTTAACTGTAAAGATAACTTGACAATACTCACTGCCATTTTGTGACTTGGTTACTGTTGCATAGATATCAGTGACAGGTTTGTATCTTGGCTTGGCCTTCTCTCTCTCATCAGATAAGACAGCTTGCTTTTCTGCCTTGGTTCTTTTAGCAACTTCCTTTTCTTTCTTAGTCTGTAGCTCTTCAAACTTTTTAGATCCTTCAAACTCTTGACCACACTCAATACATTTCTTAGCAGCAGGTAGGTTGATAGCGCTACAGTTAGAACAAATCTTAGGGTGGTATCTAGCTGGAGCTGACTTGTCTGGTTGCACTTCATCAAGACAACCATGCCTAGCTACATTTTCTCCGTAGTCTAGTAGTAAGCAGTTGTCCTTCTCATCATGCAGTCTCATTCCCCTTCCACACATCTGAACAAATAAGCCAACGCTTTGTGTTGGTCTAAGCAATGCTATGCAATCAGCCCTGGGTGCGTCCCAACCCTCAGTTAAAACACCCACATTACATATAGCGTGGATAGATCCATTGTTAAACTTTTCTAATACATCTTCTCTTTTTTCTTTTGGTGTCTCACCTGTTACACATTCAGCCATGATCCCATAAGTCTTGAGGCATTGAGTCATCTTCTCTGCATGTAACACTGACACACAAAAGAATACTGTTGCTGTCCTGCCCTGAGTATAAGCATTGTCAATCCAATCATTCACAACCTCAATGATAGTGGTGTCAACCATAGCTATCTTCTCTAGTTCTCTTTCCTTAAAGTCACCATTCTTAAACTTTAAACCTACAGCTCCTGCATCAATGATTGCATTTTCATTAACTGCATAAGCAGATAGTCTACATAAGAATCCACTACGAATTAAATCAGGTATAGATACAGAGTAAGCCAGGTCTTTAAAGAAATGATCTTTACGATTGCCGTATATATAACCCTGCCCCATACGATATGGTGTTGCAGTACAGCCCATAACTTTCATAGGGCTTCTATCTGATAAGGTTGTTATGATCTTCTTATATCTGGTGTGTGAACTTGGTGGTACATTGTGCGCTTCATCTATAATCATATAGTCAAAGCTGCCTACAGCATCTAATCTCTTGGGTGATGCTAAAGTATCACGACTGGCAACAAGAATTTGTGAGTCTATCTCATAACGCTTCATGCCTGCCGCTAACACACCTACTGGTGCATCGGGCCATACCATTTTTAGCTTAGACTCTGCTTGCTCTACTAATTCTTTTCTGTGAGCCATGACAAGAAACCTGGCATTAGGATCATTGGCTAATACTTCTTTGATAAAGTGAGAGAATATAATAGTCTTACCTGCTGCGGTAGGCAAAGCAATTAAAGCATGATCTTCTGCTGAACGATTGGCAAACCAATGGTGTAGAGAATCTATTGCATCTCTTTGATAGTATCTAAGTTTCAATGTATTATTTGTTTAGGATCTTCTTCTTTGCTTGGTTCGTAACCTGGTAAATCCATGTGGTCATGCACCATACTTAGTATTAACTCCAAGGCTTCTTTCTGTGTATAAGAAAACTTAAAGGTAAGATTAACAGCAAATCTTGCTAACGTAATCATTGCTGATCTTGAGTCTAGTTCTTTAAGTGACCAATCATCAACGCATTGCTGCACATCTTCTAAAACTGTATCGCAAGTTTTACTGTCCAAATATTCTATAAATTTTTCTTTTTCTATCATCTTTTATATCCACGTTTAGTAATGTTAGTTTAGCTTCTTCTACTTTAGTATCTAACCCAGATGGTAAACTGTCAAAGTTTTGTTCTAGTGAATCTAGTAGTGATGTCATTGAATCTACTAGGGCTTTCGCCTCTCTTTTATCTATCGTCATATATTTCTCCAAAAATACATTAGGGTATACAATAACCCTAGGTGCGAGGAGTAGCCTTGGTATTAAGACTACTCACTCGAGTTATTTATTTACTCTCTCTCGTAAATAAATTATTTGTCCCAATCAAAACCATCATCATTTGATGCGGTTTCATTAGGACTTTGCGAAGGGGCTGACGCATTGCTATTAGTTGCAACTGCAAGAAACTTAGCAATCTTATTCTTGTCATCCCATTTCGTTCCATCTCCCTTATCTTTGCCAACCTCAACATTTACTTTGGCTTGAAAAGGAATGCTTAACATGCTTTCTAACTGCTCTAAACCAAAGGCATCTACATCAGCTTCCATACCCATAGCTCTTCTCCAGTCTCTAAGTCTACTTATAGATACGTTTAACCCAGCTCCTTCAAGCATAAAGGTTTCCCATATCTTACGACCAGAATGAGTAGGGCCTGTCACATCAAAGGTAATTGATAAGTATCTATCACCCTTGGCACTTGTTTTATTCTCCCATCCAGTAGCTACAAAATCGTAGTCACCGACTGGCATTAGATCAAACGATCCACCTGTATCCTCAACATTAGTGAGGTTTAAATTAAAATCATCAGACATATTATTCTCCTTTTTTAGATTTTAAAGATTCTTTAAATGCAGTTATGAAAGCTGTCCAATCAAGATCCAAGGGTAAATTCCCTAAGTCAACTCGACTCTTGGCATCAAATGCTGCGGTGTATTTATGAAACAACTTACGCTTGCCGTATGACACAGCCCTGGTTGTTTCCTTAAAACCCTGCCCACTAGTACGAGTTGATACCTCGTAGTTTGCAAACAGGTTGAAGTCTACCCACTCACGTATCATTGCTGATACTTTCTTATGAGTAGCCATCTCCCAACGATCATAGGGCTCACGCTCTGGATCATTAAAAGTTCTTATGCCTACATGAGATAGCAAGATGATGTGCATCTTCTTCTTTTGTAGGGCATCAAACATTCTTAATAGTCTGCCAAATAACTCAGCAGATTCTGTAAAACCTTTACCATATCCCATAGACTCAATAGATTTCTGTCCATGTATTTGACATACCTTTTGCTGTACTAACTTCTCAGCCCAGTCTGTTGTATCAAAGACTACTGTTTTGTAGTCATGGTCTTCTTCATACAAAGTTTTGATCTGTTGCAGTATGTCGTCATAACTTTCACATAAAGGAAAGGATGCTGTGTCTATAAAGTTAGTACCTGCCTCTGTCTTTATAAAGATAGGGTTAGGTGCTTGACTAGCAAAGGTAGTCTTACCTATGCCATCTGTACCCGATAGGTTTATTTTAATTGAAGGGATTTGTATCCCTGTGGTTACGCTATTCAACAGGCTCATAGTTTTGCACTCCTTGTGAAATCATTTCGTCTGCTATGGTTTCTACATCGTCAACAATCATTAATATTTTATTAACCCAAGCTTTGTGTAAACCTGGTGCAACATCTCTTTTGATACGATCACGTATCTCTTCTACTACAGCGTTGTGTGTAATCATAGTTCCTCCTTCTTAGCACTTTTCATTGCATCTTTTATAAGTTCTTTTGCCTGTTTGTTATTAGGTGCACAATCTAATGCTAATTGCGTAAAGTATTGTATGCCTACAAATACTACATGTGGAACATCAAGATTTTCCATAGCAGCATTCTCAGTTGCATCACAAAGATCATAAAAAAATTGATCGTGTGCTAGTTCTTTTTTTGTTTTACTCATTACTCATCTCCTTTTAATGGATCAATGAATTGTATGTATGGTCGTTCATTAATCTTGGTTACTAATCCTTCGCGACACTTATCAAAAACATCTTGATGATTTGCTTCAAGCATTTTAGATAAAGCAGTATCTTCTTTGTAAATAGTTTTGAATGGAAACAACTCAGCAGGTATGTCGTGTTTAAGTTTAGATAAAAATTCCTGATCCCAGGTATTAGTAACTTTGTATTGAACACGCAAGTCTTTTGGTATGACACCATTAAGAGTTACTCTAGTAGATCCCCCAGTATTAGACAGTCTATTGACTTGTGCATGAACATCAGGGTGTTTGGTTATAGCAAAGTCAAGCAGACTGCTTTGTTCTCTAAGCTCTGCTTGTTGTGCTAGATTCTTTTTCTTCTCTACCAAAAGTTGCGGCAGGGATAGCGTAGAATAGTCTTTCATTTAAGGCTCCATTTTTTAAATACAATACAGATATTACTCTCATTAAAAACATTGTCAATACTTTTGTAATAAAATTCTTTACTAATTGTAAAGAGTAATGATAAGATGATATCTGGTATGAGTGAATGAAGTTTAAATTTATTTTAAACCCTCAACTCAACCCCCTAATTGAAAAGAACATTAGCTCATACCATTCTACATAAGGAGAACTATGGAACTTAAAGACTACATTGTAAAAAGAGGTGAAGATAAATTAGCCAAGGAGCTAGGTGTTTCTATTGACACAATTAGATCCTGGAGATATGGAACAAGGCAACCCTCTGTTAATCAAGCCAAGAAACTTATTAAGATGACAGGCTATGCTTTAGGTTGGGAAAACATTTATGGATCAGTAGAAGAATGCCCATCGAAATAAAACCAAATACTGTTGGACAAGACATAGCAAAAGATGAGCGTAAAGATATGCTTATGTCATACCATGAAAACTTTTTTCATTTAATACCATGTGGTTCTACTAAAGATGTCATACCTGAATACTTTAAAAGCAGACACCCCTTTGAAGATGATATGGTTCTACAAAAGCGTTGGTCAAAGACACCAAGAGTTAAGTGGGCTGACTATATAACCAAGCAACCTACACTTAATGAAGTTAAGCAATGGTATTTACAATTCCCAGAATGTAACTGGGCCGCTATAACAGGCGTAACATTTGTGGTGCTAGATGCAGACACACAAGAGGCATGTGATTTCTGTGAGTCAGGACAGATAACAAGAACTATGCTTAAACAAAAGACACCTCGTGGTGGCTATCATTATTTCTATGCAATGAATGATGACCTGAAGATCAGAAACACCACAGGTAAATTAGATATAAGAGGAGAGGGTGGCTATGTCATGGTCAGTCCTTCTATGAATTATAAGTTTGAAGTAGTAGAAGGAGCTGTTGTAGATTCACTTGATGATTTACCTAGTCTTAATAGTCAAGACATGAATGTTATCTATGACTATAACAGCACAGGTAAGATCAATGTAGAAAGTAAAACACCCTTGACATCAGATGGCGTGCAGACAGGTATGCGTAATGATACTCTTGCCAGGTTGGTAGGCAAATGGATACTAGAAGGTTGGGGTATGCGTGAGGTTGTGATCAAAGCATTAGACTGGAATCAAACAAACAATCCACCTATGAGTGTGCAAGAGGTATTAAACACAACGCAAAGCATTTGTACTGGACATCTGAAAAGAAATCCAGAAGATGAGACAGGCATACAGAAATGGAACACTAGTCAATGGCAGATACAATTATCAGATGACTTAAAAGAAATCATGGATCAAGAAGATCCTATAGTAAAAGCTAAAGATGAAGTGCAAAACGATCCGCTTGGACTCAAATCATTTAACGATCCCTTTTGGGATTCAATGGACAGCGATAGGATTGAGCAGTATTGGGGTGACGCGTTTGTCTTTGAACAATCCAGAGTATTACTATTAGGTAAACCAAAGATAGGTAAGTCGCATTGGCTGGGAGCTTTCGCGGCAGCAGCTACGACAGGCACAGACTTTATGGGTATGTCTTTTTCAAGACCTCTTAAAGTAATGTGGCTACAAGCAGAGATTATCCATGAGTTCTTAAAGAAAAGAATCGAGATGTACTATCAACCTTTTCATCATGATCCTGAGCTATATAACTTAGGCAAGTCAAACCTTATAGCATCAGGCAGATTAAGAAAGAACATCATGAGAGACAGCGACATAGATGCTATCGCACAAAGTATTGAGTTTCATAAGCCAGACTTAGTAATGATAGATCCTATTATTAATTTCTTTAGTGGAGAAGAGAACTCTAACTCAGAGATACATGAGATGCTATCGAGGATAGATAAACTCATTGAACTATATAAGGTAGCAGTAATCATTGCTCACCATACTGGTAAAGAAAGAGCAGATGATCTGTCGTTTATGTCAGCAAGAGGTGGTAGTGCATTCGCGGGGTGGATGGATTCTGGAGTCAAGCTGTCAGGCAAGAAACCTAATGTAACTTTATTCTATGAAGCTCGTAATGCAAAAGAACCTGATCAGCATTTAGCATACTTTGATTTTGAGAAAGGATACTTTAAGGTAGTAGATGCACAAGATAGTCCAGATGAAGTGGAGATAGCAAGGGTGGTTGCATCAGCTATGAGCAAACAAAAATTCTATACAAGACAAGACCTAGAAATATTAGCAAGACAAGCGCTCAAAGAAAGTGAGATGGCATCAGGCGAAAGGGCTGCTCGTTATGCAGTGAGTCATGTACAAAAGTATCTAGGCGAGAGAGTCAAGACACATAATGTTCCAGGCAAGAACACATGGTATTACTTAGCAGACAATGAAATGAAACGACCTTGGAAAGATGATTAACATAGACAAAGAAGCAATGACAGAAGCATTGAATGATGTTGGCATTGGATTAGCTATGTCATTTCCAATCAGCTATGGCCTGTTAAATCTGTGCAGATACTTAGAGGTAAGCTTGGTTG
>Ga0209337_1002970_pt1 | contig 12014 bp, 26 predicted proteins | sample LinPmetageLP53_FD_184044 | JGI IMG/M metagenome (GOLD analysis project Ga0209337, IMG submission 184044) | Marine viral communities from the Pacific Ocean - LP-53 (SPAdes) (version 2) | ecosystem: Environmental > Aquatic > Marine > Oceanic | place: Pacific Ocean | collected 2010-02-08 | reverse complement strand
TCGCCTATGAAAGTGTCTAAGTCCATATACTCGCCAAAGGTCATATCGTCAAGCTCTGGGATGAAGCCATAATCTACACCGCCTAAACTGAACTTATTTATTAGCTGGTGGTTAGTGTTAAACATAGTATTTATAATCTCGCATACCTCAGCTATGTCTGTGGCTTTCATATTGCGTACTACTATCTCTGGCACTTTACAAAATATCTCTACAATCTTAAGTTGTATCGCTGTATCGTGTGTGTCCTCAAGCGTTCCGTCTAACTTTGCAAACTCTTGGTATTGTCCTAAAGTTATCTCGTTAAGGCTTGTAGGTATTCTTAGATTAACTTTCATATTAATATATAAATGATTTTAAATTATTTTAGAGATTATTTTATATCTGATAATTATTTTGTATCTTTGAAGTTCTGATACTTGGTGGTATTAATCGCTAAGGAAACAAACCCTTTAGACTTTAAGTTTTTAGGGTTGTCTTAAAAAGGAGAATTAAAAGTGTAACAACTTTTAGATCTCCTTTTTTTTATACACTTTGTCTATATCTGCAATCCATTGTACAAGTCTTTTAGGATTGCAACTGCAAGGCTCGTGATATTTGTGGTCGTAATACTTAGAGTGAAGCCTACATAATAGCTTATATTGTTCTTGTGATAGCTTACTCTTAACATCAGCTTTAAAATGCTTCCATTCTTTTTTGTCTATTTCTTCCATAGGTCTATATCTATATCGTTCCACTCTTCCCTACGCTTATCGCATCCGCATCTATCCCCCCATATCTTTTTAACTACCCAACGTATTCCAGTGTAATAAGTAATGTAGTAAACTATATCTCCTAATCTCATAATTGTTTATTTTAATATAACTATCATAGTGTCGTGCATACCAGCTTTGTTTGTTACTCTTTCTCCAAAAGTATTGTAGCCAATAAACTTTACTCTGCCTTTTAAAAATCTAATCTCTTTTTGGTTTGGTAATATATGATCGTGAAAAAGTTGTGTACTTGTAGACACTGGCAATAATAATACACATAGTTTACCCTTTTCACTTTGTTCTATTGCTTTTTTTACAAATTGTTCTTTCAGTTTTCTACTATATGGTGGATTTACAAAATTACTTTTACCCCAGTCAATTTTTAAACCATCCCATTTATTTATATCGTGATTAATTGGGCAAGGATCAAAATCAAAATTAAACTCGCTATCTAATTTATTATATAAATCTTTTGGTGTTTCCCAATTATTACTGTGTTTTAAATTTCTGTTTTTCATATATTGTCTTTTATGTGTTTAAGTGCGTTTCTGTAAGTATTGTAGAGGCTGTAATAACTTATTTTTGTTTCTCTGCTTAGTGATGCTACGGACTTGCCAGAGGCAATAAGCTCAAATACTTTAGCATCGTACCAGTAAAGGTTTGACATAACCTCTCCAACTTTGTCCTCTCGCTCTTGATATTCTTTCTCGTCTATTTCGTTTTCGTCAAACTCTTGTAGTTCTGTTTTAAGTTCTTCTATGTAGGCTTTAAGTTTCCTTGCTTCTTTTTTGTAGATGTTGCAGAAGATTCCTCTAAGGATTTTATACACATAATAATGGTTGATGTCATCCTTGTAGGTAAAGTCTAAGCCTTTGTTTAAATCTTTGTGAAGCTGTAAGTACATTTCTTGACACACATCTTCTGCTTGGCTTGGGTTGCAGCCAAAAGACTTAACCACTTTAATCCATTCTTTGTGCTTGTCAAAAGCTATCTCTATTATTGTTTTCATTTGTTAGGTTTATTGTACATAATATCTGCCTCTGTTTGGGTTTACTAATTGATAGGCTACTGCATAGCGCAATCCATCGATTAGGTGGTCAAAGTTTGGGCAAGGGGTTTGCGACTTTTTCTCAAGCCATATATAGTTCTTAAGTTCTTTAATGAGTTCTAAGCTGTTAGGGTCTATAATTAGATTGTAGTCTTGCAGTAGGCTTATACCGAACATTACACTCCCTTGACCTTTAATCGTGGGCAGTATGTTGCACCCTTTACTTTTTAGGTCAGATATCAGTCTTGGCTCTGCGCTGTCAGCTATTATTAAACTATCTCCAGCAAACTTTCTATTGAGCGTTGCTATGTCTGAGGCTGTGAGTTGCTTCTTGTAAAAGCACTCTTGTACATAGATAATCTTGTTGTCTTTGTCTATGCTGGTTTTGACAAGGGTAGTGGGGTCGTTACTAAAACCAAAGTCTTGCCCATAGACTGCTTTAGATACTTCCTTAAACTGTCCAGTTTTCCAGTTAGTAAATACTGCACCTTGCAGTGTTCCCGTCAAACCCTCGCCATAAACTCTGTACCAGTTCTTCCAATACTCGTTGCCTCTGTCTGCTTTAGCTTTGGCTTTTAGTATCTCGCTTATTGCTGCTTGTGGTGCTGCTTCATTGTCTTTGTAGGTTAGTATAAGCCATTCAGCCTCTGGATCGTTTTTAAGCTCTGTATGCGCCCAAAACTCAGCAGAGGGATTGAAGTCTATGAAGATGTGTTTTAAAGTCCTTACAGCTAAGGAGAGATAGGCGTCAAAGCCACCAGCTATATTGTTGGCTTCGTTAATATAGCAGATGTCTCGTCTTGCACCTCTTAGCTTCGCTTCGCTATCGGCACTAAAAAACTCTATTGTTGAACCGTTGTAAAAGGTGTAAGTAAGTAGTGATCTATTAAAGCGTTCTGCATACCACCGCCCAGTAGATTGCATTATCTTTTTAAAGTCTCTTATCGCACCTCTACGCAAGTGGGGGATAGACTCAGCTACAACAGAGGTTTCTGTCTTGGGATTCTTTATTGAGTAGTCAATAAGTATGGCTAAGATTCCAAAGGTCTTAGAAGCGGATGTACCGCCTTGTACTACTCTAATCCTCTTCGATAACTTCTGTAACTTCTGTATCGATGTAGTTTTCTGAAACATCTAAGAATAGGGGTTGTTCTATAAATTGCGTTATATCAACAGTTTCTTTCGGCTTACCAAATCGGTAATTAAAAAATAACTGCATTGCTCTGATATCCCCTCCATAGACTAACTCTTTCAAAGTCTCTATGGCTCTGTTTAAATCTATGATGTTATCCAAAGACTCAATTAGTTTCTGTTCTTTATCCTTAGGCTTCCTACCAGCACCCTTTCTTAAACCACCTCTATTTTCTGTTTTCATCTTTTTGAAAAACTTTGATTAATCAAAACTGTATTAGTATATAAACAGAATTACTTTTTTTTGTCGCTACCCTTATCGATTATAAGTTTCAAGGCTTCAATCTTTACATACATTTGCGCAACTATGTTTTCAAGTCTAAGTATTCTTTGTAGCTGTGTGTGTTTCTTTTTCTTAATCATTACTTTATTAATTAGTAGTAATCGTAGTATGTGTCTATTACCTTAGCTTTTTCCTCCTCTGTAAGTTGGTCAGGGGTTTTATTAAATAGTCTAAGTGATATTTTAAAAATTGTTGTGTGTTTGTCCATTATTTAAATTTTATATTTTCATTAGGTAGTGGTATATCTACATTAAAAAACTCTTTGATAAAGTCTCTGCATTGTTTATGAAATACCTCTTGATCATGTGTATTGTTTTCTGTGGTGGACTTAGGGACTTTAATTATTTTGTTATCGTCTGTAATAATTTCGTATTGTAAGAAACGCATCTTGTAGAAGTCGTGTGCTTTCTCTCTATCCCAGTGTTCTCCCCACTCGTCTGCTATGGCTTGAATTGTTACTGGAATTATAACTGCCCAGTAGTAGGAGTTCTGGCTTGACGATCTATTTTTTTTCTTTAGTCTTATAACAATCTCTATGACTTTACCCTCAAAGTTTTTAAGAGCTTTAACGATGCTATGGTTTTCGTTTAGCCTTCCATTTCTAACTTTGTTTGTTATGACTACTTGCTTCATAGGTCAAGTTGTTTAGAGAGTATTAAGTAAGAGATAAGGCTGTTTTTATTCCAGCATTTTTTACAGAGTTTGCCGTAGCATTTCTTGTTACACTGTGAGCAGTTATTTTTTGGCTCTTGCTTACTCATTGTCTTTGAATGTTTTATAAAATGCCCATAGAGTGTAACAAATAGCACAGAAGATTAAAAGCTTATCTGATAGTCTCATTTCACAAGTACGAGTTCTGCATCTGGCTCAAGTTCGTCAAGTAGTGCTTCGGTTAGTTTCCACTTTAATCTCCAAAGGGCAGTCTCAAAGCCTTTTACTTCTATGAGTTGTACTGTGCCATCGGCAAGAGTTATCTTAAAATCTATAAAGTAGTTGCAAATCTTTTTATCTTTGACGTATAAGCGGAGGGGATATTGGGGGATGATTTCAGTTATCTCCCCCGCCAATTTACGCAAGTGAAGCTGTTGGGCGTACTCAGCTTCTTTTTTACTGTGGTAGGATCGTCCATTGAAGGTCTGTTTAACAGCCTTGTATTTGTTTCTATTTTGATACTTTTTACTATACAATTTGTTGTTTTGTACAATCAAAAGTAATAAATAGTAAACAATTTAACAAACAATTAGCGTATTTTATCGGTTTTTTTGTTCACTTCATCTGTTATTTTTACAGTATATCCGCTATTTTCTAAAAGTATTTTAGCTTTTTTTATGTCTTGTATACGTTGCCTTGCTCTTTGTATCGCAAATGTTTCATTGTATATTACCATTGTATTTTGTTTTTAGTTATTGTTTATTTTTTGATGTAATGTTTTCTTCTAAGATTGTTGCTGTAATTAAAAGTGTCATCGCTTTTAAGATCGTTGTGCTTCTGCTGTGTCATTCGTGAGGCTTCCTCGTATCGTTCTTCTAAGTAAGCTCTAAAGAACTTGAGTATCTTATCTATGCTTAATCGCTCATAGAACTCTCCATAGACCCCAGAGATAATACGCTTAAACAGTAGGGTAAGGTCTGAGATTTTAAGCATGTAAAACTCCTCTACAATCATTCCAGAGCAGAGCCTTACTTGTTCTTCACTCATAGGCTTGTTAAGGTTTAGTATTCCGTTTAGGTACACCAGCCAAGCCATCATAAAGCTTACTGTAAACTCTTTGCCTTGCTCTCGCTTAAAGGAAGCTATGCTTGGTGTCTTGGTGTTTATAGCATCAGCTACGCAAGTTATCTTTGCAGAGTTGCTTAAGCAGTTAGTGGGGTTGTAAACCGTTAACAACTTCTTGGAGGAACTCATCTGAATACTGCTGTCCGTTTTTGTTAGTTTTCTTATTGCCATTTATGTTTTGTTTTTGTGGATAGATACCTTTCCATCCGTTAGCCATTGCATTTTCTATGCTTTCTATTGCATGATCTTCGCTTGTAGTTTTACTTCCAAGTCGTGTGAGTGCTGCTTGTTCACTTTGTGCGGTCTTGTACTTAAAGCCAAGTTCTAAGCGTTTATACTGTTTCCAATTTTCCCAAGCCTTTTTAAATTTTTCTGTTTCGTAAGGCGATTTAACTTCTATTTCATTTTTTATATTTCTATCTTCTATCTTCATACTTCTATCTTCATACTTCAATGAAGACCTTTTTTTGGCTTTCGTTTGGCTTTTAGCAAGGGTGTTGCCTCTACCACCTTTTTGTCCATTAAGGCTCTGTTTTTCTTTATAAGCCTTAAGCTTAAAAAAATGTTCAAGTAGCCGCTGGTTTAAGAAGTAATCGCCTTTATCTTCAAACTTTTCTTTTACAAGTTCTGGCAGATTTTCCCACTCAAAACCCAGCCAAAAGGGTAGCCTTTTTTTGGGTATTCCGTTTTCGTCAAAAAGCGACCATTGACGAGCTAAAAGTGTTATGTATAAGCCACGTTCTTCCATAGTCATATCCATAACTCCCGTTAAGAAATCTTGTGCGTAAAATTGAAACGCTGGTGCTTTATTTGGCATGGGCTAAAGATTTTACGTTAAACTTATTTTCTCGTACATAGAACTTAACTCTTTGTAGTATTGAACGCCGTTGCCCAGCGTCAAGCAGTATAAAGTTATTCGTCAAATAATCGATTGAAGCATAGTAATTAATATTTAAAAGTTTATCTACCCTGTAAAGTGCTTTCTTTGTTTTTTCTCTGAACTCCTTATTATTTTCTATTAGGTTGTTATACAACTTTATGCCATGTAAACCACTTGCATGATCTATGTCTAAAAATGAAGCTATTGTAACCATAGAGTATTTTGTGCGCTCTTTACATAAAGTAAAGTATATACTTCTTGGTTCTACATACTCTCGCTTCCTTGATCGTTTTCTTATGTCAATTTTAAATACTAAGCAAACAACATAATATATTTGTCTTATTTCAAATGGTGCGGTATCATAGTCAATCGGTACTTTCATATTTAAAAGGGTAAGTTATCTTCTTCGTTTGTTTGTTTAATTATCTCGCTTTGCAACTCACTTTCCAATAGTTCGTTTTGCTTGGCATCCCATTCTGGAGTACCTTTAATCATATCAATAAAGAACTGTGGGAAGTTGTTAAGTTCTACTACGTCAAAGTTCGTATCGTAGTCCCATATAAAACTCTTATTGACTTGCTCTGGACATTCAAAGCCTTTAGGAAGTGCAGAGACTCCAGTTATATTAGCATAGGTCTTACCATTGTTCTTAGAAGTGTTATGTGTTACAGATAACATACAAGGCTCTCCTATTAGCGAATCAATCTCAAAATCGTCTATCTCTTGCGAAGTAAGGGTTTTGCCTCTCCAAGTATTAACGTGCTTAAATAGTTTTGCAGCTTCGTAGTAGGTTAAGTTGTACTCTATATTAATAGACATAGGTTGGTCTCCTTTGTCTTTGTCAAACTCTCTAAGCTCGTTTGGTAGTTCAAAGTATATCCAGATAGAGTTCTTTTTCTTTGGCTCTCCGTTGTATTCATAGTCTCTTGTACCTACGTGAACCATTTTGTAGCATCTTGCAACGTGTGATCCAGAAGGAACTAAATAACTATTTGTGTTTTTGTTTTCTTGTTTTTGAAATTTAATTGCCATTGTTTCTATTGTTTGTTTATTGTTTCTATTATTTTAAATCGCTTACCGAAACGAAACTCGTAATCGTTTTTAATTTTCGATAAGGCTTCTTCTTCGCTTGTAGCATCTATGTCAGCATACTTATTGTCGTAACATTCACAAGGGTACTCAAGCTGCCAGTATTCTATGGTGTAAGTGTTTACCATTCTATTGTAATGTCTTTGTTTTTTAAATCTAAGCTGCAAGATTGAGGCATTACACTATGATTTAATTTCACACCCTCATCTTCAACAGTCCAGCCATCCATTTCAAAAGTGTCTATTGTTTGTACTGTGTCATGTGTGTCATAGTTATAAACTGTGGCTTGTACTTGTGTACTGTAAACACTTATTGATTTTACACCCCAGCTTCTATACTCAACATGAAAGTTCCATTTAACATAAACTTCTGCATAGTAATCTTCAAGCTCTGAGCCACCCCAGACAGTAACGTCTTTAAGTTCTGTTATGTAAGTACCCTCTTCAATATCTGAGGACATAGGTTTTACTTGTTCTACTGTTTTCATAAAAATTGTTTTTTAGGTATTATGTATTTATTTCCTACTCTTTTGGCATCTATTTTTCCGCTAAGTATTTGATTGTATGTGGTTCTTTTGGTTTGCCTTAAATACTCAGAACACTCTTTGACAGTTAAGTTTGAACTTGCATCTTCTTTATCTGCTCTTTCGCTTTTTTGTTTTGCGCTTTCTAACTTATCTCTTAAGTCAAAAAATTCTTTTTGATACTCAAGCCAAAGTGTGTGCATTTGTATCATCATTTCTGTATGTAAATCTGTCATATTGCTTCTGCTTTTATAAGTTGTTGTTTAAAATAGTTTTGTAATAACTCCAACACACGACCTAAGTGCTTGTCTGGAATAGACCAGTAAGCATTGAACCAATTACACTGTATTGAATTTGGTTTTATATTGAACTCATCAGAACAAAGCAGAACGAAGTCTTTTTTGTTTTCAAGTTCTTTGTATAAATCTTTGATATTTTGCTTCATTTTTTGTATATTTAAAAGTGAAATAAATTACACAATTTCACTTATTGCTTAACAAATATAATAATAATTATCATAAAAACAAAATAGTGTAAGAAAACTTAACAAAAAAAGCACAAAATGAATAACTATTCAGATAGAATAAAACAAATAATTCATATAAATCAGCTGTCCATTGCTGACTTTTGTAGAGTTATTGGACTCAATTCCCCAACTACTGTGCATTTAATTATTAAAAATGACAGAAAACCAAGCAGTAAGACTGTTGAAAGAATTATAGCAGCGTTTCCAGAAGTAACAGAGGATTGGCTTTTGTATGGTCGTGGTAGCTACGGAGAAACACCAAAGCCAAAACCTTTAGAAGATGACCTAACTGTAACAGCTTCACAAGTAATTAAGTTTATTATTAAAGACTTACCAAGCAAAATAGACCAGAGAGACAATCAAACTGCTTCAATACTTTTAGAAAGGTTAAATGATATGGATAATAAGTTTCAAAATATTACAGAGCAATGGGATGCTAACTTTGAATCGCACATTACAAAATTTGAAGGATATGAAAATGAAATGGAATCTGCTGCTATAACTTTGGATAGCATATGCAAAAGACTTACAGAGCTTGAGCGTTATGCGTTATTGACCTTAGACGAAAAAAACAAACTAAGGGCAGAGATAGAAAAAAAGAAAAGAAATATTAATTAATAAACTAACAAACGTATGAACTTCAATAAGTTCTGGGAATCATATGTGGAATATTATGAGGACTACACACAAAAAGATAAGAAAAAACTTGACCAAATGTTTTTAGAATTGTATAGAAAAAAATTATCAAATAGATTTAAGACCAAAGAAAAGAAGAAGCAGTAAACAAGTTGTCTTTGTTTAACTTTTTATACTTAGCCAAAGTCTTAGTGTCTTTTATTCCAGTAACAGCCATAATAAAATGGTCTGCCATTCCTTTTTCAGACATTAAAGTAATGTAGGTTCTCCTTGCAGTATGGCTGCCAATCATTTGCCACTTATAAAGTATCTCAACTGTTTTATCGCTTCCCTTGTAAGATGTTTTCTTTACATGATCATCAAATCCAAGCTTTTTACAGACCTCTTGTATTCTCACATTAAACTTTTGAGATGTTATCTTAGGGAGTCTCCAGTCGTATTTATTAAGCATTGCCTTTAATTTGTCGTGCAAAGGTATGTAGCTGTGATTTTCTGTTTTCTCAGCTCTTTTTACAATAAAATTTCCTCTAACATCTGATCGCTCAAACACTGAGTAATCTGAAAACCTTTGTCCAGAATAAACACCAATTAAAAACAAATCTCTTGCCTTTTCTTCTGCACCTTTAAGCTCTGCATCTTCTAAGGTTTTAACCTCTTGCACAGTAAGTGCGATGTCATCCGATTGGTATTTCTTTACACTCACATTTTTGTAGTCATTGTTTATGTCTATTCCTTTACGTTTGCACCATATTACAAAGGTCTTAAAGAAACTTAAATATCTCGCAAGTGTGTTATCGTTTAAGTTGTGATCGTGTCTTAAAAAGGTTGTAAAGCCAACGTAGAAATTATCGTTAAGGTCTTTAATATTATAAAACAAGTGATTTTTACTGCAATAATCTTTGTACTTTAAAAAGACCACATTGTACTTTTGTAAGCTGCGCTGCGTTACTGTACCTTGTGTTTGTTTCTCCTTTAAGAAAGCCTTGTACAAAACACCAACACTCTCTGGTGTTGTGTCTTTTGGCGTGTAAGCATCTTTTAAATCTTCCTTAGTTAAGTTAGCACCATGTCTATTTATAGCCTCTTGTAGTATAGCATCAAACTTAGTCAAGTGATGTGTAAGCTGTCTTGCTTCTACATTTGCCAAGCCTCGCTTAGTTATAGGCATACGACTTTTAAAATTCCAATCTTTAGGACTTATAAAAAGTTTTGTACTTATTTTAAAATAACTTTTACTACTTTTACAATAGTATCTTAAATAAATAAGCGTTTTGTCTTGAGCCTTTGAATTTTTTAAAGTAAAAAACATAAGACAAATATAGCAAAGGGTACTATATAGGGTACTATGTAAGTTCTTTTAATTTCCACTTAATGTGGAAAACAGTATAACTAAAAAATTAAAACTAAGGTGTTTTTTACTTATTTTACACAGAAACGTGGTAAAACGTAGAAAAATGACCGATTCCCTCTTTCTCCGCAACTTACAGAGTATTCTGTCTTATAGGGTACTGAATAGGGTACTAAAGTGCCAATATTTAGAGATTCATAAGACAGTTTATTGCTGTATGACCGCCAAGAACAACACCGCAGCCAATCGCTTGTTTTTTAAAGTTCTTAGCATAGGCAGCAGCATAAGTTCCACCATCAACCCCACAGCCAACTTGCATTCCAAAAACTTTGAAGTTTCTTCCTACTGTAAACTCTGTGTAGGCTTGTGTGTGTATATGACCTTGTACTGTACTCATCATATCGTTTTTAGCCTTTGTTCTTGCTGTACCACCTTCTCCATGTACATACTGCACACCATCATATACAATGCGTTCAGTCCAATTCCAGTTAGTGCCTAAAACATCATTGTAAGACTTTATCCAGCGTTTGGGTATTTGAGAATCAAAAGCCTTGCGCATTATAATTCTGTCGTGGTTGCCTATGCATACATCTGCTACTGGAAACTCTTTTATCCACTTCTGTACATCGTTTATGGCATAGTCAAGCTCATCGCCACCGCCCATTCCATCTGGGTCTGTTGCGTGAAATGAAGCGTAGTGGTTGTCTATTATATCTCCTATAAATATAACTTGGTTACAGTTGTAGTTGGCGTAGGTTTCTTTGCAGAACTCGAAGTACCCTTTTAACTCAAAAGGGCAGTGGAGATCTCCTATTACTAAAATACGTCTTTCTCGTTTTGTTAAATTTTGATAGGCTTTAAGTTTATTGCCTTTTAGTCTTGGTCTAATCATTGGTGTTTGTTTTAAATTATACACCCCCATTTTTGTTTTGTCAATTACTTGTTTATAGTAATTTTTTCAGATATTTTCTCAGCACTCCTACCTATTACATAACCGCCAATACCTAACTGTAATAAATTCCAAAATTCATTTTCAAGCTCTGGTATTCTAAGATCAAATAAAGGTGCTATAAACTTTACATAAATAACTATAAAGCCAAAGGACAGCATAAGAATAGGTCTCCAGCTTCTCTGCAACCAATTACCCTTAGCTTCTGCAATAATTATATCAGTTTGCATTTTCTGTAACTCAAGTTCTTTTTCTTTAAGTACTTGAATTATTTTATTCTTAGCGTTTATGCGTTCTTCATCATTTGTAAAAAGGTTGTCTATTATATTACCTACTTCTTTAATGACATTGCCGCCTAAAAATTCTACTATTTTTTTCATTGTTTAAAAAGCTATATAGTGCTATACTGTAAAGGATTATAAAGGTTTATAGTAACCAACTATCTACCATCTACTTTTTGTTTTTCTTATGTCGTAATGTGTGAAAGTTGGGTAACTGCCCAAGCCGCCTTGCAGCATTTCTCCTAATTCTATTAAATCTTCTATAATTCTGTAAACTTCTGCTGGTTTAAGACCCTCTATTGTAATATCTGCTGCTTTACCTAAAAGGTGTTGTGATTTTTTAGAAGATCCATTTATTTTGGCATTATGTTGTGGGTTTCTGTATGCGCTGTTTATAGTTATGGCTCTACCAGTATAATCTCTTAAGATTTGTAGCTGCCCAGCAAGTTTTATTACGTTCTCGTAAACATCTAAAGGCATTTTACCACCGCCCTTACATTCAAACTCTTTTAACTTAAAGTTCTTTGTTAGCTTCATTCTTTTTTTTGTAGGTGTCGTATATCTTTTGGAACGTATAAACAATAGAAGCTAAAAGAAGTATGATCTTTAAACTATCCTCAACAGCAGTAAAGCTAACCCCTAAAGTAATTATGTTAAATGTGTACAATCTCAAATCTTCTAAACTCATAGCATTAAACCTTTTAAAAAAGCGTTCCATTTAGCAATAAGATAAAA
>Ga0209337_1002969_pt1 | contig 12016 bp, 11 predicted proteins | sample LinPmetageLP53_FD_184044 | JGI IMG/M metagenome (GOLD analysis project Ga0209337, IMG submission 184044) | Marine viral communities from the Pacific Ocean - LP-53 (SPAdes) (version 2) | ecosystem: Environmental > Aquatic > Marine > Oceanic | place: Pacific Ocean | collected 2010-02-08 | reverse complement strand
TGAGCTTTATGGAGTTAAAGTAGGCTATAGTGAATCTGATGGCACAACTATTCAGTTTCATTATTATCCGGTTACTAACAAAGGAAAAGTTGTTGGCTTTGAAAAAAGAGAGGTAGCAGACAAAAAATTTACAGCTATTGGCTCGGTTAAGAATAGTGATGAACTATTTGGCCAATCTAAGTTTCCGCCGGGAAGCTCTAAGAAAATTGTAGTAACTGAAGGTGCTTTAGACGCTATGTCTATTCAACAATTATACCAAAATAAACAACAAGAATGGCCGGTAGTATCGGTTATTAATGGCGCAGGAAACGCAAGAAAACAAATTCAAGCCAATTTAGAATATTTAAATAGTTTTGATGAAGTTGTTTTTATGTTTGACGCGGATGAGCAAGGTTGTGATGGAGCAAAAGCTTGCGCTAAAATTGTTCGTACAGGCAAAGCTAAGATAGCTGCGCTTGGCAGACATGGAAAAGACGCTAATGATTATCTAAAAGCTGATAAATTATATGAATTAGAAAAAGCTATTTGGAATGCTGAACCTTATTCTCCAGCTGGAATTGTAAATTCCGCAGATACATGGTCGTTGTTTAACGAGGATAGAAGAGAAGATTCTATACCTTATCCAGACTGTTTTGGCGAAGTTAATAAAATGACTTACGGCAGAAGAACTGGCGAATTAACAATATTTACAGCCGGCACAGGAAGTGGTAAATCTTCATTTGTTAGAGAAGATATTTATCATATTATTCAAACAACAGATATTCAAGTAGGTATTGTATCTTTAGAAGAGTCTATTAGAGAAACACTTGATGGTCTTATTGGATTGCATTTAAACAAGCGTATAACTTTGCCTGATGTTGAATTTGATCGCGAAGGGGACGAAGGCAAAAATGCATGGGAAGCAGTTGCTGGCGAAGGCAGATTAACTTTGCTTGACCACCAAGGCTCTGTTAGTGACAATTCATTAATGGAAAAAATAGAATTTATGGCCGCTAGTGGATGTAAATTTATATATTTAGATCATATAACTTTGGCTGTAAGCGAAGTTGACGGAAGTGTTAATGAATCTATGGACAAATTAATGTCTGATTTATTAAAATGTTGTAAGAAATTTGATGTTTGGATTGGTGTAGTTTCCCATTTAAGAAAAACAGGTGGCGGAACTAAAACGTTTGAAGAAGGGGCTAATATAACCGAAGATGCACTTAAAGGTTCAGGGTCACTTAAACAAATTGCTTTTCAAATTATTGGTTTTAGTAGAAATAAATATGAAGAAGATGAGTTTGAAAGACAACGAGTCAAGATCAGTGTTCTTAAAAATCGTTTTACGGGATTTACAGGACCTGCTGGTCATGCAAGGTTTGACAGTGATACAGGTAGATTAACTAATGTGCCAGTAGAATTTAGTCAATTATAAACAAAAGGAGATATAAATATGAATGAAAAGCTCGTAGTTGATTTGGAAGCAAATGGTTTTCAAAATGATGTTACTAAGCTATGGTGCATCAGCATGTTTAATATAGAGACAAAAGAAAAAGAAACTTTTACCGATTATAATGATAATTATAGAGGTATCAAAGAAGCTATTAAAATTATGTCAACCGCAAAACAAATTATTGGACATAATTGGATTGCTTACGATCAGGTAGTATTAGAAAAGTTGTATAACTTTAAAACTAATGCGACGCTTGTTGATACCTTTTTAATGTCTCAATTATTAAACTTTAATCGTAAGTTAGGACGCACAAAAGGTAGGCACAGCTTAGCCCAATGGGGAGAAGCTTTAGGCGTTTTTAAGCCTGTCCAAGAACAATGGGAAGTATATGAAGATGCTATGCTTAATAGATGCGAAATGGACGTGCAAATAAATGTTCGTGTCTATATACAATTAATGAAAGAGTTTAAAAACTCTGGCATTCCTAAATCTGTTATTCAACGCGAATTTGCAATTGCTAAAATTAGTGCTGAGCAGGTAAAGAATGGTTGGTTAATTGACGAAAGAGTAGCTTTAAAGCATATAGCTTTTCTTAAGAAAGAAATTGAAACTCTTAGAGAAAAGATTGAGCCTTTAATGCCAAAAATCGTTAAATGTCCTAGTGTTTGGGTTACTAATACAGAATGTAATCAAATTTTAGGTACTAAATTTGTTAAATATGATGCCAACTTAAAAGAGGGCCAACGATTAAAAATGCCTGTTTTACCAAGATATACTAAAACAGGCGTTTTACATTCGGCGCAAGCTAAATGGCTTGGGGAAGGAGTAAAAGTTTATGGTCCATATTGTAAAGTAGAATTTCACGATGCTAAATTAACACAACATAGCGAAGTGAAAAAGCTGCTATTCAAAAATGGTTGGAAACCAACTGAATGGAATATGAAACGAACTGCCGAAGGAAGAATGATAAGAACTTCAGCAAAATTAACGGAGGATTCTTATGGATCTATTAAAGGCACTCTTGGAAAAGATATCGCTCTTCATGCTACGTATCAGCATCGCCTTAATACTCTTCAAAATCAAAAGGAAGAGACGAAAGGTTGGTTAGGCTCAAGACGCAAAGATGGTCGAATTGAGTGTGTGCCTTTTACTTTAGGTACTGCAACAGGAAGAATGAGCCATAAGAACTTAGTAAATGTGCCAGGGGCTAAAGCAACATTTGGAAAAGAAATGAGAGAAATCTTTATTGCCCCTCGTGATCGAGTTTTAGTTGGATGCGATTTAGCATCTGCACAATTAAGACTATTAGCTGCTGCTATGAATGATGAAACATATTCAAAAACAGTTATTACTGGTAAAGAGGCAGAGGGTACTGATGTTCATACAGTAAATCAAAAAGCTGCAGGACTAAAAACCAGAGCACAAGCTAAAACTTTTATTTATGCGTTTTTATTTGGTGCTGGGGATAACAAAATTGGTTCTATTGTTGGAGGAAAAGCTAAAGATGGAAAAGAGCTTAAAGCAAAATTCTTAAGAAGCTTTCCAGCATTAAGTAAGCTACAGTCTAAATTAAAATTAGATTTTGAAAAATCTGGTGGCAAAGCTATTACCGCGCAAGATGGTAGAAAAATACAAGTTGATTCACCTCATAAATTGCTTAATTATTTATTACAAGGCAACGAGGCTATTCTTGCAAAAGAATGGGCAAGCATATCTGCAAAATTAATACAAAAGAATAATATTAATTGCAAATTATTAGCTATTATGCATGATGAACAAAACTTTGAATGTTCTATTGAAGATGCGCCTAAATTAGCAACTGTGCTAGAAAAAGCTGCAACTATGGCTGGTAAACAATTAGGATTCAATTGTAGAATGGATGGTACATCTAAAATAGGAGAAACTTGGTATGACATACACTAATGGAAAATTAGATGATGATAGTAATGATGGTATTTATTGTGAAAGAGTAGATGGAGAAGTTTTGTGTGTAAGCTTTTCTGAATATATGAAAAAAGGTTTTATACCTTCTGAAGCAATACCCATTAGAGAAATGATAGACCCTCCAAGAGGTCATTAAATAAATTAAGCAATTTAGCCTGTGTTAATATAGGTTAGATTGCTTTTTTCGTAAACAAATAAGGAGAAACAATGAACAAGTTACCTAATGATTATCAAAACTTTATAGCATTAAGTAGGTATGCACGATGGCTACCAGAAAAAAATAGAAGAGAAACGTGGGAAGAAACCGTAGCAAGATATTTTGATTTTATGGCTGAGCATCTAAAAGAAAATACAGATTATAAATTAGAAACAGCAATTAGAAAAAAATTAGAACAAGCGGTTCTTAATTTAGATATTATGCCTAGCATGAGAGCTTTAATGACCGCTGGCACTGCTTTAGCTAAAAATCATATAGCTGGATATAATTGTGCTTATCTTAGTGTAGATCACCCAAAAGCATTTGATGAATGCCTTTATATTTTAATACACGGTACTGGGGTAGGTTTTAGCGTTGAGCGCCAGCATATAAATAAACTTCCAGAAATACCAAACGAGCTAATTGATGTAGATGACATTATTGTTGTGCAAGATTCTAAAGAAGGGTGGCAGTCTGCATTTAGAAAATTAATTACATACTTATATAACGGAGAAATGCCTAAATGGGATTTTTCTAGAATTAGAAAGAAAGGAGCCCGTCTTAAAACTTTTGGAGGCAGGGCTAGTGGCCCGGAGCCATTGTTAGATTTGTTTAACTTTTGTACTAGTATTTTTAAAGAAGCTGGTGGTAGAAAATTAACAAGCTATGAATGTCATCGTATTATGTGTAAAATAGCAGAAGTTGTTGTTGTTGGAGGCGTCAGACGCAGTGCATTGATTTCTTTAAGTAATTTAACTGATGAACGCATGAGAACTGCTAAGTCTGGTCAATGGTGGAGCAATACTCCAGAAATGGCACTTAGCAATAATAGTGTATGCTATACAGAAAAACCTGATATGAGCATTTTTATGAAAGAATGGACTTCGCTTTATGAATCTAAATCAGGCGAACGAGGCATTTTTAATAGGGAAGCTGCTAAAAAACAAGTTGCCACTACAGGCAGACGTAACACTGAACATGATTTTGGATGCAATCCTTGTAGTGAAATTATATTAAGAGATGGACAATTTTGTAATTTAACTGAAGTTGTTATTAGAGCTGCTGATAGTTATAAAGATATACAAAATAAAGTTAAATTAGCTACTATACTTGGAACCTTCCAAGCCTCTCTTACAGATATCAAAAGATTAAGGCCAAAATGGGTTTTTAATACAGAAGAAGAAGCATTGTTAGGCGTTTCGTTAACTGGCATTATGGATAATTCATTTATGAATGGCACTCCAGATAAAAAATATTACAACAAGAAAAGCTTAGCTGACTTTCTTATTGATCTTAAAAAGAAGTGCGTAGAAACAAATAAAGACTGGTCAGGAAAACTTGGAATTAGCCAGGCTACTGCAACAACTGCTATTAAACCTAGTGGTACAGTTAGTCAATTAGTTGACAGTGCTAGTGGTATACATACTAGACATAACGATTATTATTTTCGTAGAGTAAGAGCAGATTCTAAAGATCCAATAGCTCAACTTATGGAGGACCAAGGAATACCTTGCGAGCCTGATGTTATGAAACCGGATAGTGTTAAAGTATTTACGTTTCCTATGAAAGCTCCAAAAGGAGCAATAACTAGAAATGATAGAAATGCTATTGAACAGCTCGAACTATGGCTTACTTATCAAAGATACTATTGCGAGCATAAGCCTAGTGTTACTATTTCTGTCAAAGAACATGAATGGATGGAAGTTGGCGCGTGGGTATACAAGCATTTTGATGAAGTGTCAGGCGTTAGTTTTCTTCCGCATTCAGATCATTCATATCAACAAGCTCCTTATGAAGACTGTACTAAAGCAGATTATGAAGAGTTAGCTAAGAAAATGCCTAAAGCTGTTGATTGGGATTTAATTAGTCAATATGAGCTAGAGGATACAACAGTAGGAAGTAAAGCATTAGCCTGTACTGGTAGCGTATGCGAGTTAGTTGATTTAGTGGCGGAGGAGTAATGCTATGTCACTATTAATAACTGATATGTGTATTAATTGTGACGTATGCGAGCCTGAATGTCCCAATGAAGCAATATATATGGGGGAAGAAATCTACGAGATTGACGGGGATAAATGTACTGAATGCGTGGGGCATCATGCTGTTCCTCAATGTGTAGAAGTTTGTCCGGTTGACTGTTGTTTACCGGATCCAAACAGAGTTGAAACACAAGAAGAGCTATTACTTAAAATAAGGAGGTAAAATGAGTAATCCAAATGATAACCAAAACGCTTATCATGCAGCGTTACAAATAAATAGAACCTTAAAAAAAGAAATAGAAACGCTAACAAAAGAAATAAAAAAGCTAAAAGCTGAATCTTTAGTTAAAGTTCCTTTTTCGCATAGTAAAGACACGGAAGTTAGACTTAGCAAAGAAGAGTATATTGCTAAAATAGGAGAGTTAGATGACATATAAGTATAAACCTAACAATAAATGGAAAGCCTCTGTAAGAGGGGCCGATTCCAAATGGGAGGGTGAGTTAGAAAAAGGATTATTAAAAGATTGGGAACATCATCCTGAAAAAGTTTCTTATACAATTAATCACACTTATACTCCTGACTTTGGTAAAGGCAATTTAATAATAGAGGCCAAAGGAAGATTTATGGATAGCGCAGAAGCTAGAAAATATGTATGGATTAGGGACTCTTTACCAAATGGTAAGGAGTTACTATTTTTATTTTATAACCACAAAACCCCAATGCCCCATGTAAAAATTCGTAAAGATGGTACAAAGCTAACGCATGGTGAATGGGCAACTAAAAATAATTTTAGGTGGTATACTGAAAACACAATAACACAAGTAATCGGAGATAACTAATGGCCACAGTAGCAAAAGTAACAATTCAATTGGTGGATGTAGATTCACCTTTTATAAATACTTCTATAGTAGAAATAGATGAAATTCCAATGAGCGATGATGTTCATAGAAATCTTATTGCATTTTTACTTGAAGCCAAACAACCAGATGAAAATAAAAATAAAAAACCAGCAATTGTTGGTTCTAAGGAGAAAAAATAATGCAATGTAACAAATATCCAGTTATGGAAATAGCAGAAGCACTTAATATAGCGGTTAATTTATATGAAAGTATTGATTATAATAGTGAAATGAAAGAAGAATTAGAAATTACAATTTTAGGATTAATTAAGTCTTTAAGAATTGCAGCCTTTCATAGTTCAGAAAAAATAGAAGGAGACCCATGCGAAAAATAATAAAATTTCATGCTGATTGGTGCGCCCCTTGTAAAAACTATGGGCCTGTGTTTGAAAAAGTAACAAGCCAACTTAATGATTGGGAAATAGAAATGTACGATGTGGATACTCCAAAAGGAACTGAAATGTCTATTACTTATGGAGTTAAATCTATTCCTACAACTGTTATTATAATTGATGACAAAGAGCCACGGAAATTAGTAGGAGGTTTATCATCCTCTGATTTAACAAAAGAGCTTACTGCATAAGCAAATATAGGGCTATAGTTAGGTTAATACCTAGTTATATCCCTTTATTTTTGCTTATTGTTTTATATCTTTTGTTGTGAAATACTATAAAATAGGCCTAAGCAAACATAAGCCAAGCATTGATAAGTAGTCCATATGGAGATCCTGGAGATCAACTTTTTACTATAAAGCAAAAATAAAGCTACATTTTGGACAATTATCCAATTTGTAGCTTTATTTTTTGTTTTAGTAACCTCTCCACTCTTTAGTAGCTTTGACCAACTTTTGAGCTTCAATTCTTCTTACGTTTGCTTCACTACTGGACATTCCAGCTTTAAGATTATCTTGATAAACTTTATTAACCATAAATGTATTTACTTTAGGGGTCCCAGCAAATTTCTCTGGACCCCCATTAGCTTTTAGTAATTCGGCATCTGTCATCCCTTGAGCAGACATTACATTGTAGTTTTTATACATAGTTATCCTCCTCTAACAACATTAGTAAATCTTTCAACTGGTTGAGCACCAATATCAAAATTAGTTTCCATAGTTAAGCCTTTAGCTTCAATTTTAGTCAATATGTCTTCTATTGATATTCCTGTAGCTTTAGATAATCCTTCAACCATTTTTCGTCTAATATTATAGTTAGCATGAAGATCTTGAAAAACTTTACCAGACAATTGTTTAACAGCTTTGACATCGTTTGGATGAACAAAGAATGCATCATGAACAACTCTAACTTCAATACCAGCGGCATCCGCAGCCTGTACTAATTTATGCAAAAACGAAGCATCCATCATGTGTGTTACATTAGGTGCCATTCCTTGAGTTACCATTCTAGAATCAGTTGCAATTTTATTAATAGCTTCTGGTGATATGTCTGGTGTAGGAATTTGATTATATACAGTTACTTCTTGCCCTCTCCAATTAGGAGCTTTAATAGCAGCTAAATCCGGAACACCTTCGGGACCAATAGTAGCTCGAAAAGTTCTTTCACTTCCCATAACGTATCTTGTTAAGTCAGTAATATCTCCAGACGGGCCTTCAACTAACAACGGCTTTCTATTTGTTGCAGTGTTAAAAATTTTGCCTATAATAGAATTAAATTGTTTAAATTGATATTGTGTAGCAAGCCCATCATTTAAAGCTCTAGCCATACCTTTATTCCAATGAAATTCCATTAGCTCATCAGGATCAACTCCCCGCTCTAAAATAGCTAATTTTTTTCTACCATCTAATTGAGAATTTAAATCAATTTTAAGTGTGTCATTTCCTGCTCCATAAGGAACTTTCATAACAATAGGTTTAACAATTCCTCTGTCCCCACCTAAAAATTCGTCAGAAATTTCTTTAAACAAACGAGCTTTTTCAGGGTCGGTTGCAGCTAATTCATCGTAACTTTCTTGCATATATTTTTTGTATTTTACGCCAACATCAGTATACAAATCTTTAGCAATAGCATCATCCGGAACACCTTCGCTTAATAACCTTATTTCAGCAGTAGTTAAGCCTGTGCGATCAACAGGATCAGTAAGAACACTTGTTAACTTTAGTATGTTTTCATCGCCATACTGCGCACCAATATGTTGAGAACCTGAAGAAGGGGCATCAACCTCAATCATCATATTAGACTCATAAGGAACACCAGCATCATTTGCTTTCTTAATTCGAGCTACTTCCATAACTCCTCTCAAATAAGGCCCAGCGTCTTTTCTATCCATCCATTTTGGATTCCAATCAGGATTGTCTACATTGTCTAAAGCTTCTTGGCCTTGTTTAAGATACATGTCTTTATTTTTTAACCAATGTGAATGCCTATCTAACCCTGTACCCTGTATTTTGCTTAAGCCTGCCTTATCATCAAATAAAATTAAATCGTCAACAATTTGATTAAACCCTTCATCTCCATATACTATAGGTTTTTTAGCCCCAGTAAATCCATGACGAATTGCACCACCAGAGTTTAAAGAAGCATTAGATGGGTCTATAGGCGACGTGCGGCCACGTGTATCAACATTATGTTGCATGTACACCTTAGCCTCAGGATCGTTAGCAAATCTTTTTTCTAACTCTTCATCCAATCTCATTTTATTACTTTGTTTAGATTTATATTGATCTTTAATAGTTCTAGTTTCTTTACCAATAGCATCTAATGCTTTTGCACGAGGAGAAAATGTGGCCTCTCTTAGCTCATAAAACTGCTTTTTACTTGGAGGTTTATCGGGAAATGCTTCCTTAATAGCGTCGCCTAACTCATCATACGCTTTTGTTAGCTGATCTTGTTCGGTATCAGTTAGCCTTTGTAAATTAAGGGCAGATTTGTGCTCAGCTAATGGCCCTGGGCGTTCTTTTAATAAACCCTTTTTACCAAGTGTTTTTGTTAATTCAAAAAAGTCTTTGTCCATGCCAAGCAATTGTCTGCCTAAAATATTCAAAGATTTAACAACTGAAGGAAAATGGGACTCTGATAGTTGAACTTTAGTTCCTCCGGAAAAGAACCCAGCTGCGGTTGAGCCACGGGGAAACCCTGTGATCTCACCAGCTTCATTCATAACCCAGTCACCATGATGGTTAATAGCAGGATTCCTAGCTTCTCTAGGTCCCTCAAGGGCATTCATTAATGTTCTTCCACCAGTGCGAGCCCAATCTTTAAAACCTTTATTAGTAGTTAGCAATAACTCATCTCTAACCTCTATTCCTTTACCAGTTTTGGTTTTAACCATAGCTTCTTCAATAAAGTCGCCTAGGTTACCTCTGGTATAGTTTAGCATAGTAGCGCCAACTTCTCTACGTTTGGCAGGAGGCCATCTATTTTTAGTTCCTGTAGTCATACGGGCCTCTATCTTACGACCAACTTTATCATACAGGTCTTGTAAAGACACTCTTTCATAAACTTTTTCCTGGCCAGCAACTTTCCTAGCTTGCCCGGCAGCATTTTCGTCAATAACCCTAAGCGAATCAATAAACATTCCAACTATGTTTTCATCGGACATATCTTCGTCTTTAAACATATTTTTAATGTCATTGCTTTTGCGCATATCTGAAACAGATGCCTTAAAGTTGTCAGTAGCTTTTGCTATAGAGCTGACAGTTTTATTACCCATTTCAGTTAATTGCATAACGGCAGGTTTGATTTCAAAAATTTCCTGCACTTGTGCTTCGGGAATAAATGTTTCAGGAGTGTCTGGCCCGTCCATAGCAAGTCTAGTTTGTCCTTGACCCAACTTGGCGGCATCAGCTCTTGTTGTTACAACTCCTAGCTCTCGGGGCCCATATGCTGCATTCTGGTCTGCGTAACTAGTAGGACTAGTAAATATGCCTTCCCCTTTGCCAGCAGCAGCAGGACTGGAACCTGAGCGATAATTGAAGTTACCTTCATTGATATCGCCCTGAGCTTGAGTTTGATGAATATAAGTATCTATAGGTGTATCATCATATTCAATTTGTTTAGCTTCAATCTGCTGTATTCTATTTGTAACAGCATCAGGTTTATCGGCTAGCTTTGTAAGCTTATTAACTGCTTTTGTATCACCAGCCGTAGTAGCTTTAATTATTGCTTTGTTGATTGATGCAACAACTGAACTTAAAACGCTCATATAGTCTCCTATTATTCAAAGTATTGTGAAATACTTGGATCAAAGTCTTTTAATTTTTGTTTAACCATTTCTGTATCAGTAACATCCTTGGTCGCATAAACTGAGCCTCCAATAGTAGCTGAACCTACAAGTAAGTCTTGTATCTTTTTACGTGTGGGTCCATCAATACCTTTAGATTCCATAATCTTAGCTATAGCTCCTAACCCCTGTGTTTTCTTTTTAGGATTGTTAGAAAAAACTTTCATAGCTTGTCTCTGAAATGCTTTAGATTTCATAAGTGCATTGATAGCAACGTAGCCACCAACTGCACCAAAAGGGCCACTGGTATATGCACCCGCGCCACCTGCTAGAATTCTTGTCATAAGAACACCTAGCCCACCATGGTCAGCAGCATTTTCTAGGATATCAGCGTAACCTTGCCACGCTTGTTTATCCATAACATCACCATAAACTTTTTGCAAAACTTTAATACCACTTTTATCACCTAAAAATCTTTTAAGCGGAGCAGCATTTGTTCCTGTAAATAAGTGCTCATGCAAAGCCATTTGAAGATTTTCTTTTTGTGCCCTGCCAAATTTAGCATCGCCAGACAATCTGCCTAACTCGTCCATTTGTTTAATAAACTCATCAACTTTGTGTGGGTCTTTGCTAGATATAGTGTTTACTAATTTTCTAGTTGCAGCTGAACTGTCTTCTGTTGCATTTATAATAGTTCTATCCGCTCTAATACGCAAAAAGTCTGAGTAGTCTTTATCTAGTTGCCTAGCTCGACCCCCTTTGCCTGCCTTTTTAGCAGAATTAGTAAATAAATTTCTAGATTGTTTATAAAAATTATTTAAAACTTGATCGGAACTAATATTAGGGCCAACACCTCTGCTAGCTCTATTAGATTCTTTTCCTAGCGTAGAACGAATTTTACGCAAAGCTTGAGTAGGTGTTAATTCTTTGCCAACCATAGCGTCAATAGTATTTTGTAAATTACCAATTTTAGAAACACCAGGTTTGTTATGAAGGTTTTTAACTAATTTTTTAATTTGTTCTTGAGTAACTTTTATTTCACCTAATTCATCGTATTGTTTAGTAAACTTAATTTTTCCTTTATTTATAACATTATTAAGATTATCATTTAAGCCAGCAGCAGCTTCTTCTTTACCTCCAGTGCCAACAGCATTATCAAGAATTTCTTTAGCTTCTCTAGCCACACCTTCTCTAGCTGCTTCTCCGCCACCACCAGTTTTAATAGCGGCACCTTTAAGCGCCTGAGCGGTTTGTATTGGGCTAGTAATAGCTTTTGCGCCAGCGGTAACAGCTTGTCCTGTTCCAGATATTAGCTTGCCTACGCCTTTAATAGCCACAGGAGCCGCAGCACCTAAGCCTAAGCCCATACCAGTAGAAAGAGCAGCGC
>Ga0209337_1002968_pt1 | contig 12020 bp, 10 predicted proteins | sample LinPmetageLP53_FD_184044 | JGI IMG/M metagenome (GOLD analysis project Ga0209337, IMG submission 184044) | Marine viral communities from the Pacific Ocean - LP-53 (SPAdes) (version 2) | ecosystem: Environmental > Aquatic > Marine > Oceanic | place: Pacific Ocean | collected 2010-02-08 | reverse complement strand
ACTGTGGATTGTTTGGTAAAAATGCTTGTATTGAAGTTGATGGTACGGCTTATTGGATGTCAGAGAATGGTTTCTTTACATACGATGGTCAGTTAAAATCTATGCCTTGTCTTGTAGAAGACCATGTTTACGATGATATAAACGCTACATCTAGAGACCTTATTAATGCAGGACTAAATAATTTGTTTGGTGAAGTAAGTTGGTTCTATTGCACAGCTGCGTCTGATCAAATTAATAGAGTAGTTACTTATAACTATCTAGACTCATCACCTAAACGCCCTATATGGACAACGGGCACTTTACCTAGAGCAGCGTGGCAAGATTCTGCAGTTTTTGATAGACCACACGCAACTTGTTATAAACCTAGCGATGATGCATCATCAGATGTTATTGGTAATACGGACGGAAGTACTATATACTATAACCAAGAAACAGGGACTGATCAAATTAATGCAGGCGGAGCAGTGACTGCTGTAATTGGTAACATTGTTTCTGGTGATTTTGATATTACCCAACGTAGAAGTAACACAGGACAAACTGTAGGGACGCCCGACATTAGAGGAGACGGTGAATACATTATGAGAATTAGTAGATTTATACCAGATTTTATTTCACAGACAGGAAACACTGCAGTTAAATTTAAAACAAGATTATATCCAAACAGTAATGAGACTACTACAAGTTTTACTTGTGACTCTACTACAACTAAAAAAGATGTAAGAGTAAGAGCTAGACAAATTGCATTAGAAGTTGCAAACACAGGTATTGCTGAAGATTGGAAATTAGGAACATTTAGATTAGATATACACCCAGGAGGAAGAAGATAATGGCTACAGACCAAGAGATACGAGACGCAGGTTTTAAATATATTCCACAACAAAAATATTTATTAAACCCTTTTACACTACCAACAACCGATGATGGTAGTGATGATGGTAGTAGCGGCGGTGGCAGTGGCGTCGTCGGGGGCAGTGTTGTAGGCGGTGGTGACCAAGGTGGTGGTGGAAATACTTATGATAATTTAATGACTAATTTTGGTTCTACTATTGATGCAAGACAAAGTAGATTAGAAAACCCAAGTAAAATTTCAAAGTTTTTAGAAAGATTTGGACTAAGTGGACAACGTTCTGTAGATCAAATGATGCGAGATTCAACTGCGTATAACATGAATAAGTTAGGTCCTGACTTTAGTCAAATAGGTATAACATCAGATATGACGGGACCGGAAATACAGAAAGCCATGGCAGAGTATGCAGCAGACGAAACAAGTATTGGAAATTATCCTGTGGGTGATCCACGAGATGTAAGAAAAAATATGTTTGGATTAGGTGGTATTTTATCTCAAATTGTTCCAAGTTCTTACTATGATAAATTTACAGTGCCTGAACAAATATACACACAATCTAAAATGGGTTACACGGGTCCAACAGTATTTGGAGAAAATAATAGCGGTCTACAAAAAGATATATTTGGAAGAAACGTTGTTTCTGGTTTTGGTAACTATGCAGAAAAACAAGCAAAAGATATTCAAAAATTAAATGACCTATATACATCAGAAAACTTTACAAATAAATATGGAAACTTAAAGCTAGAAGAGGATGACGAAGGTATCTTTGGTTTTACAGGAGGCACTAAAGCACAAAGAGATCGTGCAGCCAAAATGCATAAATTAAATCTAATAAGATATAATTATGACAAAAAAGGTTTAAGAGAATTAGAAGATATTAAAAATCAAACTGGTGATACAGATGTCATGGCAGCACAAAATGCAGCAACTAAAGCTGCAGCATCAAGAGAACTCCAAGAAAGAATGACAAATATTGGAAATGTAACACCAGGTCAACAGGCACAAGCTAATGCAGATTATCAAAGAATGCAGAGAGCCTACAGAGAAGACACAGGTCCAGGACCTGGTTCTTACGCACCAGGTGGTGGTTCTGGAAGTCATGCTGCAGATGAGTCAGGTTCTACTTATTCAGATCCATTTGATCAAGGTGGAGGAGAAAAAGATGGTGGGTTTATTGATGGCAGTAATAGAAGACCATTTGCATACGGAGGACTAGCAAGTATTTTATAATGGCAAAAATTGTACAATCATTAACTAGAGCTGAACCAGAATACAATCAAACTAATTTACAATCATTGGTCAGGGATCTTGATGCTGTAATTACAAAATTAAACACAACGTTTCAACAAGAAGTAAAACAAGAGATAGAAGCTAAGAGTTTCTTTTTAGAATAATGGCAGTAGTAAACCAATATAAATTTGTAGGTAGAGATAATGACACTACAGGAAATGCACTAACTGTTTTTGCAACAGACAAACCTGGTGTTAATGAAACTATAATTATTAAATCTATATTAGTTACATCTGCGGGTACACCTACAGTAACAGTTTTAAATAATAGTATAACAGCTATAAAATCAGTAGCATTAACAGCCAATCAAACTAAAGAATTACTAACCCAACCTTTAATAGTAGAAGGTGGATCTGCTTTTACTATACAGTCTAGCACTACAGACTCATTTGATTATGGAGTTAGTTTTTTAAATATTAAAAAGGAGAAAATAGACTAATGATAGAACTAAAACCAGACAAAATAATAACGACTATTAAAAACAAAAAAACAGGTGAGATTTATGAGACTGAAGAAGCTTTAAAAATGGCTAATATACCTGAAGAAGATGTGCAAAGAGATGTAACAGTTATCATGCCTCCTCTTGATTTAATAGGTAAAACCAAGTAAACATAAGAATTAAGGTAAATTTATGGCTATATCTAGAATGCAAGAACCCCAGCAAATACAATCAGGAATAGGTTCCTTACAGGATCCTAGACAAGGTTATTTCTTAGGTAAACTTGTAAAGAAAGCTGGTCGTGCTGTAAAAAAAATTACTAAAAGTCCTCTGGGTAAACTAGCTTTACTCGGTGGTGGTGCATATTTGACAGGTGGACTTATGGGCGGCGGTGGTGGCCTTGGAAATTTTTCTAAATTATTTGGTGCAATGAAAGGTGGTCTTGGAACAGGTGGCAAGTTTAGTACACTTGGAGATTTATTTAGAGTTGGCGGTAAAGCTAAAGCAGATTTTAGTATACCTAGAATGTTAGCCGGTGGCTTAGGTGCTACAGCTATTGCAGCTCCATTCTTTATGGGTGGTGGCGATGATGAAGAAGAACCAGTAGATCAAATGGATCCAAGATATCAGGTTCAACGTGCTAAAAATTATTACAGCGGTGCAGGTGATGCAGGTGCTGGTTTAGATTTTATGCCACAAAAAAAATATGTAATGCAAAATTTTTACGCAGCTGACGGCGGTCGTGCAGGTTATGCTAACGGCATGTTAGTAGATGAGGACGATGAAGAAGAATACATTAGATCAGGTGCAGGTATGTCTAGAAGACAACAAAAAACATTTTTAAACATGGGTGGTGGTGCAGGTCAAGCACAAGCTGAACAAATGTTAATGATGGAATATGTTAAGTACAAAAACAAAGGTGGTAACCTTTCTTTTGAACAATTTGTAAAAGCAGTAATGCAAGCACAACAACAACCAGAAGGTGCAGGTATGGAGCAACCAGAAGCTGTAGGTATGGAACAACCTACTATGATGGCAGCTAATGGTGGAATGGCTGATATGAGTGTACCAGGATATGGAACACCAGCAGGAACTAATAAATTTGGTTACCCTAGTGGTGGTGAAGAAGTTAGAGTTGGTGCACAAGAAGGTGGCATCATGGAAGCTGAAGCATCAGAAATGATTGACATGAATGGCATGGAAAAAGATTATAGAAACGAAGGTGGTTTTGTAGCAATGGGTGGCAAAGAAAGAGCTGATGATGTACCCGCTAGATTAAGTAAAAATGAATTTGTATTTACAGCAGATGCTGTTAGAAATGCAGGAGGCGGCGATATAGATAAAGGCGCTGAAGTTATGGAAAATTTAATGAGTAATTTAGAGCAGGGCGGTGAGATTTCTGAAGATTCACAAGGTTTAGAAGGAGCACAAGCAATGTATGATCAACAACAAATGTTACAGTCGAGGGTAATATAATGTCAGTACAAGAATATTTAGAACCGGCGGTAAAAGATTATGCAGATCAGGCGAAAGCCACATATTCTGCACCGATAGATACAAGTAAATTTACTGGTCGTGGTTTTGTAGCGGGTGAAGATCCTTTACAAACACAAGCAATCAACCTTGCACAACAAGGTGTAGGTTCTTATCAACCATTTTTATCTGCAGCACAAACTGCACAGACAGCAGGGGCCGGGGCTCTGGGACAATCAGCACAATCTATTGGTGGATTAGGTTCTTTTCAAACTGCAGCAGGAAACATTGCACAAGGTGCAGCAGGTATGACAGGACCACAAGCTTACCAACCTTTTATGTCTCCGTATCAGTCACAAGTTATTGATGCAACATTATCAGAATTTGATAAACAAAAATTAGGTGGACAACAACAAATTAAAGACGCAGCTGTAGCTTCAGGTAATTTTGGTGGTGGTAGAGAAGGTGCAATGCTTGGTCAGTACAACGCCGACACATTAGCAGATAGATCCGCATTACAGGCATCTTTATTACAACAAGGATTTGGTAAAGCAAATGAATTAGCACAACAAAATTTTCAAAACCAAGGTAATTTATTTGGTATGCAAGGTAATTTATTTGGACAACAAGGAAATATAGCTGCAGCACAACAAGGTTTAGCTGGTGCGTATGGAAACCAAATGAATCAACAATTTGGTTTATCTGATTTTGGTAGAACGGGTATGGGTCAAGATGTTTCTGCATTAGGTTCTCTTGGAGGAATACGTCAAGGATTTAATCAAGCAAACTTATCTGCTGATGCACAAGCAGCACAGACTGGAGCTTACGAACCTTACGGAAGATTGTCGCAATATGGTAATTCATTAACAGGATTATTAGGTGGTGTATCAGGATCACAGTATCAAGAACCAGGTCAGACAAGTCCATTCCAAACAGCACTAGGTACAGCTGTAGGGTTAGGTGGATTGTTTGGTAAAATGTTTGGGTAATTAATTATGAAGCCATTAAATAGACCAATGTTTAGATACGGCGGCCCTATCAAAGAGGGTGTTATGTCTGGGATCAGGGAACCTAAAAAAAATGGCGGTCCTATGAATGAGCCACAAGCTATCAATACTGTTGGTAGTCCACTTGCACCACAAGGCAGTGACGGAAGACAACAATATGCGCTTCCTTTACTGGCTCCAATAGCAATGGCAGCAGGTAGAGCATTAGCAAGACCCTTTGGTAAATTTGTTGCAAAAAGAATACCACAATTTTTTGCTGGTCCTAATAAACAGTACGGTGGAACTGGTAAAAAAATATTTGAAGCAGGTTTTAAAAAGAAAGCTCCCACTGTTGTTTTTGAACCAAACAAATTTGGATTAGCTTTTAAAAATGATCCATTAGCTAAGACAGTAATGGGTGGCACAACTATGGTTGGTAGAGGAATTAAAAAAGCAGGTAAAGGTATTTACGCAGCAGGTAAATATGGAACTACAACTCCATCCGGTATCGCTTTAACAGGTGCAACTGCAGGACCTTTTATTTATAATGCTTTAACCGGTGAAAAAGAACCAAATATTAATACAGATAATAGTACAAATACTTTTGGTGGTGGTAAAAGAAAAAGAGGTACGTCTGGAGCACCAGGTGGCGGGGACCCGGGAATGTTTTTACCTGGACAAGGAGACGCGTCTAAAAAAGGTGGCGGCGTAGAATTATCTGCAGAAGAACTTCGTAAGAAAAATGTTGAAAGATACAGAGACATCATGGACATTAAAGGTATGAACAAGGACGCTGCATACAATTCTTTGATTGCAGCCAGCCAAGCTATCAGCGGGTCTGGAGATTTCAAAGGTGATATTAAATCTGGTAAATTAATTAATCAAATTATTCAAGCAACTAGCAAACAGTTTGACAAACCTAAACAAACTAAAGATGCAATTGACACACTTATACTTAAAGGTGAGATTGAAAAAGATATTAAAGCGTCTGATCCACAAAATCAAAAAAGAGCTGCTTTATTAGAAAAACAAATAGCACTTGCTGATAAACAATTAGCTGGTGAATCACTTTCTGATACTGTTAACAAAGTTTTTGAGAGAACAGGACAGTTTCCTTCTGGAAAAAATCTTGCATCAGTAGCACGTACTAAAGGTATTGATGTTAGAGATGTTGCTAAAACAGAAGACATTGATAATTTCTTAGAAGCAAATCCTGGTAAAAATGCAGTTGACTTTATAGAGGCACAAGTACAAATAACTATAGAGCAAGGAAAACCTATTACGCCAGGAGCTTATGTAGTTAAAGACAGAATAATCGTAATAGATTCAGAAGGCAACGTAAGCCCATACTTGTAGGAGGGTAAATGTCTATTTTTGATACAGGCAGCTACGAACCAAAAAACAAAGTCGGTACAATAGAGTCTATGCTATCAGGTGTAGCATCAGGTCTTATAGCTATACCAAAAGGTTTTTTTTCTTTGGGCGCAAGTCTTATGGACCTTGGTGTTAATAGTGGTAAAGCCGCTAGAGTTGAGGCATGGTTTGATGATCTTACAGAATTTGATGAGAAAGCAGAAGCAACGGCTGCCGGTAAAATTACAGAAGCATTAGTTAACATCGGTATTCCTGGTGGTATTGCATTTAAATCTGCTAGCGGTTTAGCAAAAGCCTCTATGCTTGCAGGTAGAAATAATAAATATGTAAAAATAGGAAACAAAAGTTTAGTCGGTGCAGCTGATGAGGCATTAGAACTTACAACAAAAGGTAAAGGCAGACAGTTTATAGCTGGTGCGTTAGGTGGTGGTGCAGCAGAAGGTGTGTTCGTTGGTGATGCAGAAGCAATCGGTACGTTTGGTGACTTACTAGGTGGACCTACAGCAATAGACAGAAGTCAAACAGATCCAGATGCAACAAGAGAAATATTAAACAGAATTAAATTTGGTACAGAGGGTGCATTATTTACAGGTATTCTTGGTGGTACAGGTACAGTTATTAAAAAAATAACAAACAGGAACAAGGGATTAGATACAGCTAACTCACAGTTAGATAGATGGATTGATACTGTTACCTCAAAATTTAGAGCACGTAGTGGTAAGACACAAGAGTTTTTTGATATAGAAAGACAATCTATTGGAGCACAAGCAGCTGATGCAAACGTTGCAAGAAATTTATCTAGAGATTTAGATGTAGATGTAGATAAATTGTTTCCACCTATGCGTACAGTATTTAACAAACAGAATGCAAAAGAAAGATCTGCATTTTTAGGAGAAGTAAACGATGCGTTATTATCTGGTGAAGCAAAACTAGGTGACGATGGTGTTGCAACATTTGGTAAAATGGATGATGCAGCTATAAAAAAAGTTAGAGATAAAATTAAACAATTTGCACCTAATGCAGAAAAAGCTGCTGAGTTAGAAAAATCTATTATAGGTGGCCTATCTATAATGAGAAGTAAATGGTCTGATTTGTTTTCTAAACTTGGAGGATCATTAGACTCTGCAGATATACAAACATTTAAACAATTGTTTGGTGGTAAATTTAAAAACTATTTAGGTTCTACGTATGACATCTTTCAAGACAAAAGTATTTTACCATGGATGGGATACAAACCTTCAGCACAAGCAATTGATAACGCTAAAGATTTATTTAAAGCTAGTGCAAGAGAAGCTGGTAAAGACTTGTCCGATTTAGAAGCAGAGCAAATTGTAAACAATGTATTAAAAACTTCTGGCCTACCTAAAGGTTTAAGAATGGACAAACCTTCTGATGCAATATTTAATATCCCCGACTTCTTTGTAAACAGAACAGCGTTAGACGATGCAGTCAAACGTGGTGGGATTGCTAGAATATCAATTAAAGATTTAGATTCTGCAGCTGACAGAAAAGTATTTGATGATTTGTTTGGTAAACAAAAAAATCCTATGCAGACTATGATAGGTGGCATGGCTAAATTATCTATAATTACAAGACGTAATTTATTTTATGATGATTTAATTAAAAAAAATGATGAAGTTGTTGCTAATTGGACAGCAGCTACAGATAAAAGAAGTGTTGCTCAACCTATGTTTGCTAGATCAGAAGCAGAGGCAAGAGCTTTTTTTGGAGATGATTTTGTAAGAATGGAACAAATAGATCCAGCACAAACTTTAAACGTTAATATAGCATCGTCAGCCAGTAATCCTTTTGGAGATTCTGCTAAACCTTTTTTTGCAAGACAGGGTATAGCAGATGCTATGGCAAAAACATCTGGAGTTACACAAAGTTCGGGCATACTTGGTAGACTTTATGAAAGTTTAGTATTATATCCTAAAGCTACATCACAAATAGCTAAAACAATTTTATCACCAGTCACACACTTACGTAACTTTGTAAGTGCTGGAGCTTTTGCTGCAGCAAACGGTATCTTACCAGCAGCAGACCCTGCTGCAATTAAACAAGCATACCAAGCATTACAAACAGGACTAAAAGGTACAAGACAACAAAATGATTTGTATCAAGAACTACTAGAGCTTGGTGTTGTAAACTCTAACGTAAGACTTGGAGATCTATCTAGACTATTACAGGATGTAAACTTTGGTGAGACTATGACGTCTGACAAAGGTATGAGATTATTATTAAAACCACTATCAAAATTAAAATCTGTGTCGCAAGACTTGTACACAGCTGAGGATGACTTTTGGAAAATATATTCTTGGGCTGTAGAAAAATCTAGATTAGAAAAAGCATATGAAAAGATTGGTGTAACAAGAGGACAATTTTTTAAACGTAATGGTGTTGACGTAAGACTTGATGAAAAATTTTTAAAAGAAGAAGCAGCTGACATTGTAAGAAACAATATACCTAACTACGATTATGTATCTGACTTTGTAAAAGGTTTAAGAAAACTACCTATCGGTAACTTCGTATCGTTCCCAGCAGAGATTGCTAGAACAGGTACAAATATTGTAAGACGTGCATTAAGAGAAATAAATGAAACTATAACTTTAACTGATGGCACAGTGGTTAAACCTATGGAAGGTATTGGTTACACTAGATTATTTGGTTTTACGACAACAGTTGCAGCTATACCTGTGGCAACAGCTGCAGCATTTCAGGCTCTGTACGACGTCACAGACGAGGAAAGAGAAGCAATTAGAAGGTTTGCAGCACAGTGGTCTAAAAACTCTACATTGTTACCTATCAAACAAGAAGATGGCAGTTTTAAATACGTAGATTTTAGTCACGCTAATGCATACGACACATTAATTAGACCATTACAATCAATCGTTAATGCAGTGCAAGATGGTAGAACAGATGAAGATGGGATGATGGATGACTTCGCAAGAGGTTTATTCACAGCTACATCAGAGTTTGGTCAACCGTTTATATCAGAATCTATTTGGACTGAAGCTGCATTAGATATTATTGCAAGAGGTGGTAGAACTAGAGAAGGTGCACAAGTGTACAGTGATCAAGACACAGCAGGTGACCGTAATAGTAAAATATTTGCACACTTAGTAAAAGCACAAATGCCTTTCTCATTAGACCAATTAAAAAGATTAGATAGATCTATAGAATCTAGAGATGTTTTAGTTAAAGGTAAGTTTGATGAGTATGGTCAAGACTTTGAATTTGGTGATGAGTTGGGTGGACTGTTTGGTTTTAGAGCAGTTAATGTAAATCCTGATAGAGCTATGAATTTTAAAGTTGCTAACTATCAAAGAGGTGTAAGAGATTCAAGATCATTATTTACTAGAGTCGCATTAAAAGGTGGACCAATTGAACCAAGAGAAATTGTAGACGCATACATAAATGCTAACCGTGCATTGTTTGGTGTTAAAAAAGAATTAAAAGGTGACATGGACGCTGCAAGATTGTTAAATATATCTGATGAAGGTTTTAGAGGAGCGTTAGATAGAATTTCTAACATTGAAGTAAACTCTATTGACCAAAATATTTTTAGACCTTACGCATTATCATTAGAAGTTAGACGAGCATTACAAGAAAATGCAGATTCAATTGGTGTAACAAATCCTTTAGAAGCAGCTAACGATGCCCTTGCTGATTTGCAAGCACAGTTTGCTGAAGTTAATTTAAATTTACCTGAGTTCCCTGTATTTGCAAACCCATTACAACCTATCATGCAAGACACACCACTGGGCCCTACGACACTTAACTTACCTAGTATTAATAATCAGCTTGTGCAATCACAGGTACAAGGTGGTAATTTTAATAACATGACAACACAACAAAAATTAGATATACTTTTTGGCAGAGGATAATATGGCAAAAAAATCAGCATTAGAAAAAATAGAATCACACGAAAAACTTTGCAGAATTATGCAGAAGCAAACGTTTGAACAGATAAAAGAAATGCAAGAACGAATTAAAAGATTAGAATATTGGATAGTCGGTGGTATGGGAGCCGTATTAATAGTATTACTTACAGATATTACAAAATAAATCATGCAATTATCGAAACACTTTACTCTTGAAGAGATGACACGTTCCATGGTAGCTGCCCGTAAGGGAATTGACAACACACCAGGGTCCGGGGAGATAAAAAATTTAGGAAACCTCTGTTACGAGGTCCTAGAGCCCGTTAGAGCACACTTCGACAAACCTATAAGCATTAGCTCGGGATACCGCTCAGAAGCGTTGTGTGAGGCTATAGGGAGCAAAAAAACTAGCCAGCATGCGCTGGGCTGCGCGGCAGACTTCGAAATTCATGGTATTCCAAATATTCAGGTCGCTTACTGGCTGACTAACAACGTTGACTTTGATCAATGCATTCTCGAGTTTTATAAACCTGACGACGGAGCTGCGGGATGGATACACGCATCGTATGACAAAGAAGGGTCTAACAGAAAACAAATTTTAACTTTCGATGGTAAAAAATACAGCGAAGGATTACCAGAAATGAAATGGTCTGGTGGTAAAGTAGTTCTTTAAATCCAATCTTTAAGTTCTTCACCCATAATCTGACTAGCAATGTTAACTTTTTTCTTAAGAGCTTTTACAATTCTAGCATCGACAGTATCTTCACAGTATATATCTATGTAAGTCATAGGATACTTTTGACCAATACGATCTATTCTAGCTTCTGATTGTTGTCTTTTCTCAAGATCATAACCATTAGAATAATATATCATAGTGCTAGCTGCAGTTAGTGTAATACCATAACCACCTGTCTGTGTAGTACCTACAAAAAATCTAACCGGTGAGTCTGGATCTTGAAATTTTTTTATATTTTCTTGACGCTCACTCATAGGTGTAGGACCGTAATAATCTACAAAACTATTTTCGCCATATTTTTTAACTATCTCCCGGATTATCCTATTAACATCACGTTGCCAATGGGCCCATATAACTATCTTACCTTCTACTTCTTCTAATAAGTTCATAAGCTCTGATATTCTGTTTGATTCTACATCCTGTATAGTGCCGTCATCTGCAGTAAAGTGACCACAAGTAATTTGTTGCAATCTCATAAGCTGAGTCATAACTGTAGCAGTAGTCATCATCTTGCCATCCATTTGTGCAAGTGCTAAATTTTTCATCTGTAAGTATAATTTTTTTTGATCTGGTGTAAGTGTAACCAAACGTTTAATAAATGTTTTTTCTGGTAAATCTAAACAATCATCTTTTAGTACACGATAAGAAAAAGGTTTTAACTTCTCTGACAATTCAGGTAAGTGTTGATAACCAGTTACAATCTGTACAGATTTACCACCAAAGTTTGCTGTTTTCATAACAGCGTATCTAGTTCTAAATGTATAATAAGATGTATGACCTAGTAATTCTTTTTTAAGAAACTCACATTGTTTGTATAGGTCTAGTGGTGACTTAGTTACAGGAGAACCTGTAAGAATTCTTTTATATCCTGCATACTCACCTAATGTACAAATATGTTTTGTACGTTTAGCATCTGGATTTTTAATTGTAGTAGACTCATCAATAGCCATCATTGTTCTATGACATCTTAAAAATTTAGCTGCAAACTCTA
>Ga0209337_1002967_pt1 | contig 12022 bp, 9 predicted proteins | sample LinPmetageLP53_FD_184044 | JGI IMG/M metagenome (GOLD analysis project Ga0209337, IMG submission 184044) | Marine viral communities from the Pacific Ocean - LP-53 (SPAdes) (version 2) | ecosystem: Environmental > Aquatic > Marine > Oceanic | place: Pacific Ocean | collected 2010-02-08 | reverse complement strand
AAAGCCTGTACCTGTAGGATGCACACCTATTTGCATTATGTTATTTACATCTACCGCATTAACTTCCCAATACCATTTTCCAGATGACATAGCGAAAGTTCCTGTCCAGCCTTGAAACTTAGAACTGCCGCTATCACCCTCGCCTTTAAGATTGCCTTCTGTTAGTGTGTCGCCATTACCTGCAACTGGATTAAGTGTGCAAAAGTTATTAGTCGGGCTGTCTGGTACGACATCATGGGCTGAAAAATTATTTGCTGTAAAATCGTTTGTATTTGAGCTTTCGTCATCCCCGATTGCGCTGGAATCATCAAAGGGTAGGTAGAAGCCGTTGTCTCCAAATGTCAGGCCGCTAGAAGACTTAGGAACCCAGACACCGTCCTTTGTTTCGCCAAAGTTACTTGCATCGTAAGCTGTGCCGTCAATAAAAACTATTTCGGCTAGGTAGCCATCCCAGTAATCAGAACCACCTATCTGCCTACCTATTTCAAACGGATTTGCAGTGTTTACATTGTATTCTAAATTTTGAGAAGGGTAGGTTGCTTGGTAAAATGAAGTTACTTGAGTACCATTTACATAAATTTTTACTCTATCAGTATTTGTTGATTGTGTACTATCAACTTTCAAAACAATGTTATACCAAGCAGAAGGGTCTCTAAAAAATTGGCTGGTGTAGAACCTTTGAGTAGATGAACCGCTAGCTTCATCATCAAAAAATAGTCTGCCGTTACTATCATCAAATTTTAAGCGAGTTTTATTACTGGAATCTGCGCCTGAAGAAAATAAAGTAGTCCAATGATTTATTTTGCCAAGTTTAACCCAACAACTCCAAGTCCAAGTCCTTCTGTTTCCAGCAGAACCGGGTGTTTGGTTTAGATACGCACTATCGTCATCATTAAACCGCAACGACTGACCTATTTTGTAGGTATAGAAATCACCGCCAGCAGAACCTGCACCATTTGCCTTAATTACGCTCATTAGGTCAACGCTCCTGTTGCGGCAACCGTGATGGTGTTGTTACCTGATGCCACGCTACAGTAGTAAGCAAGATGATATGTTCCCGCTGTTGATAAAGCAGTTAATGTGTCTGCATTAATTGCTACTGAGGCATGAGCAGCTACGGTGTGACCACCAGAGTTAATCAAAATTACATTACCCGACTGCCCCGCCGCTGGGTTGGTAAAGGTTAGAGTAAAGTCACCTGATGGCGTACATTTAAAATCATTACCAACAGCCAAGTCAAAGGAACCATCATTGTCTGTGGTAACATGACCAGATGCCCTGCCAGCTACAGTAATGTCATCACCGACTGCAACATCGCCGGTAACTGTCGCGCTATCGACGAAGGCGTCTTTCCAACGTACAGAGTTGCTGCCCAAGTCAACATCGCTGTCGGACTGTGGCCCAAAGATATTGTCACCTAGATAAACTTGCTCGACATTTGCAGCATAGAAGTGGATTTCATCCGCAGTCTCAAAGTCAATCTTGGTCTGGTCATCCTCACCAATCTTGATGTCAGTAGCAAGAAGCGACGTTATGGTTGTTTGTGCCGCAGCGATAGCCAAGTCTATGGTGTTGTCGCCATCTTGATATGTAGCTGTAATCCCAGTCTCTGTATTGCTAGAGAACATGGCACCAGTGGTATCAGAGATGACTTCAGCTAGTGCAGTACCGTTTACAGTAATAGCGTCGGCTTCGAGAGTACCATCAATGTCAGCGTTACCACTAACGTCCAATGAACCCGCGTCAAGTTCGCCGCTAAGTGTAAAGTTTCTGACCCCGGTGTAGTCCTTGTTAGAGTCAAGTATCATAGCCTTAGATGCTACCGCAGTGCCAACTGCTGTCGAACCTATGTCAAGCGCATTAAGTTCCCCTACTACTGCAGTGATGCCATCAAGGGCATTTAGTTCTGCGGCTGTGCTAGTCACTCCATCTAAGATATTCAGTTCTGCGGCTGTAGATGTGACTGCTGTACCGGCTATAGAAAACGCATCAGTTTCTAGTGTACCATCAACATCAACATCGCCAGAGATATCTAATGAGCCTGCATCTAACTCCCCACTTAGTGTAAAGTTCCTGACCCCTGTGTAGTCCTTGTTGGAATCAAGTATCATAGCCTTCGATGCTACTGCGGTGCCAACTGCTGTTGAACCTAAATCAAGGGCGTTGAGTTCGCCTACTACAGCCGTAATACCGTCGAGGGCATTGAGTTCTGCTGCTGTAGATGTAACATTCGTACCACCAATATCTAGGGTAGTCATCGATACTTCACCAGCAACGGTCAGTACGCCATCTGCAACAGTCATTAAGTCAGTGTCGTCACCATGCCCTATCGTCGCACCATTAATAACAACATTGTCTACTGTAAGTGCAGTCAGCGTACCTAACGATGTTACATTGGCTTGGGCAGCAGTCTGTAGTGTACCTGTCAAATCACCATTGATAGGTCCAGCAAACGCATCAGCAGTTACAGTTCCATCGAAGAAGGCATTTTTAAATTCAGCAGAACTCGTACCCAAGTCAATGTCGTTGTCTGTTGCTGGAACCAAAGCACCGTCAACAAGCTTTATCTGGTGTGCGTTTGCAGCGTAGAAATGTATTTCATCTGCAGTCTCGAAATCAATCTTGGTTTGGTCGTCTTCACCAATCTTAATATCCGTAGCAAGCAAAGATGTAATGCCTGTCTGAGCAGCGTCAACCGTAATAGTCAAGTCAAATGGGTCACCATCTGAACCGGTAGATGTGTCGGTAAAGTTGGTTGTTACACCTGAACCAATGATTTTTAATTCTTTGGAGTTGTTTATTGTAACTTCTGTTCCATCATCATCTTCAAGAAAGAAGCTAGTCATAGCACCACTAGCGACGTTGGCATCAACATAAGCCTTGACGGATTGCTGCGTCGGAATAAGTGTGGCTGAATCAGACGACATATCATCTTCGTCTACAAAAGCCGTAGCAGTAATCGTGCCGTCAGATATACTGCCAAACGCCACAGTGCCTGTTGCAGTTAAATTCCTAATGCCCGTATAATCTTTGTTTGAATCTAAGATAACGGCCTTTGAAGCAATAGCGTTTCCGACTGCTGTTGACCCCAAATCAAGTGCATTAAGTTCTCCAACTACAGCGGTTATACCATCTAGAGCATTTAATTCAGCCGCCGTGCTTGTAACACCGTCTAAAATATTTAGTTCTGCCGGTGTAGAGGTAATGGCGGTATTGCTTGCCGCAGCCAAGACAGGAATTGTACCCGACACATTAGGCAGATTTATAGTACGGTCCCCTGTTGGGTCTACGATAGACAGCGTAGTTTCATGTGCGTCGGCAGTTGCGCCTTCAAATATGATAGCGTTTGCGGCCTGCATAGTTACTGTGTCTACAGTCGTAGTCGTACCCGCTACTGACAAGTTTGGCACAAGAAGTGTGCCGGTGCTTGGATTGTAGCGAAGCGCACCAGTGTCGTCTAACAGCGCATTTGATTCATCGTGGAAAACAACAGGGAAATTTGTATTAGCTGTACTGTTAGTAACCACTACCGTAGCAGACGTACCGGAATAACCGGATGATGTGATTGTACCTAGCGACGAACCTGCATCTGCAAATGTAATCGTACCACCGTCTGCATCTAAAGTAATGCCGCCAGAGGAATCAAGAGTGACTGTTGTGCCAGCAAGTTCTGCCGTACCATCTGCAGTGATTTGGATGTTTGCAGCAGCGGCACTAGCGTCCGTTGTCACAATACTAAGAGTACCGTTTGCTCCTGCCGTAAATACCGCCGTATCATTGGAGGAGCCAGTTATTGTTATGACTTTACCGTTTAAATTTATGTCATCAACATCTAGGGCTGTCAGAGTTCCCAGACTTGTTACATCTGATAACTCTGCATCCACAACAAAATCGATGGTGCCATCACCGTCTTGGTAAGTAACCGTTACGTTTGTTTCTGTATTGGAACTGACCATCGCGCCGACGATGTCTTGGATTTGTTCAGTTGTAGGTATTTCAGATGCTAGGGCAAGTACTCCTGTTGATGTAGGCAGTGTTGCCGTTACGTTACCACTGTAAGAGGCGTGTGCTGCTGCTTCTACTCTTGTATAGTGAGCGTTGCCTGACTCACAATAAAAATCAACGTAGGACTTTGCGCCGCCATTTTTAATTTTTATTGCACCCTGAGATATTGCTACGCCGTTTGTTGAACCGCCTGCAATGCCTAGAGTGCCGTCAATTTCGCCGTTACTACTAATATCCAGAGTTGCTGCGTCCAATTCCCCGGTCAACGTAACATTGCGGAAACTAGCCACATCTTTGTTCGCGTCTGCCGTTACAACCTTGCTGGCGACGACAGTACCAACAGCAGCACCTGTATCGCTGTAGTTTAGCTCCGCTGCTGTCGCCGTCACACCGTCTAAAATATTTAACTCTGCGGCAGTAGAAGTTACACCATCCATGATGTTAAGTTCCGCTGCAGTTGCGGTAATCGCTGTACTAGCAATGGAGAGTGCATCAGTCTCAAGAGTACCGTCAATGTCAACGTTGCCACTGATGTCTAGGCTACTAGCCTCAATCTCACCACTAGCCTTGAATATTACGTTGTCACCACCCGACACTTCAAAGATAATCTGGTTGTCTGTGCTAAACTTAATTAGGTTGTCGTCATCTCTGCCAATAACAAGACTTGTATTCTTTACAGACTCAATCGTTGTTTGTGCTGTACCCAGAGTAAAGTCGATTGTGTTGTCGGCATCTTGGTAAGCAACAGCAATGCCTGTTTCTGTATTGGAACTAACCATAGCACCGACAGTGTCAGAAATGACCTCAGACAAATCAATGTTGGCACTACCGTCAAATGATACGCCATGAATTGTGCGGGCTGTTTCTAAGGCCGTCGCTGTAGCCGCGTTGCCCGTGGTGTCTTGGTTTAACGTACCAATAACAAAGTCTAACGTATTGTCGGCATCGTCATACGTAACAGTAATGCCTGTTTCCGTATTAGAAGTGACCATTGCCCCGACAGTATCAGAAATTGTTTCGGCTAGTGTTACACCAGCAATTGTAATAGCGTCTGCCTCTAGAGTGCCGTCGATGTCAGCATTACCAGAAATGTCTAGGCTAACCGCATCTAGTTCACCAGCTACAGTCACCACACCGTTTGATAACGTAATCAGGTCTGTGTCGTCTGTGTGACCAATAGTTGAGCCGTTGATGACAACGTCGTCAATATCCAGTGAGCCACCTGTGATGAGGCCCGTTGTTGTAATGGTCGATGAGCCAGTATCAATCGTACCAAAGCCAGATGTAATAGAACCGGAGTTAAGTGCGCCTACTGTAGTCGCAGCGGTAGTGACAAGGTTTGGCATAGCCGTAATCTCGTCATCAAAATAGGCAGCTAAGTCTGTGACCGCCACCTGTACCATAGTTCCATTATCATTGAGTACGACACGGTCTGCATCCGCTACAGTAGTACTAGTAGCAGAGGTTCCCCCGTCGATAATATTTAGTTCGGCTGCAGTAGATGTCACACCATCTAAAATATTCAATTCGGCTGCGGTAGAAGTTACGCCATCAAGAATATTTAGCTCTGCCGTAGTGACCGTTGCACCATCTAAAATTTCAAGTTCAGCTTCAGATATACCTGCACCACCGATTGTGAGGGTTCCAGAAATATCTACATTACCATTTATATCAATGGTGGTTGCTGCTATTTGTATTTCCGTATCTGCTATAATATCAAGCTGTCCATCCGCGCTTGAATTAATGTAGATTGCGGTATCACGGAACTGTATCTTTTCAGTAGAGGCAATAAGGATATCGTCAGAGAACTCAAAGTAATCCTCATCTTCCATCCATTTCAGTACGCCGTCGTTTGTTTCACCGTCAAATGTTACAGTGATGTCTGTTCCGGCTGTCGCTGCACCAAAAGTAAGAACGTTACCAAGAAGCTTGGTTATCGGCCCGCCTTCTGCGTCAGTTCCATCATGTGTGTGTCCGGTGCTTGCGGCAAAAGCGGCAAGTAGTTGGTCAAACTCGTCGTTAGTATCTGCGGCTGCAATCGCATCGCCATCAGTGTATACTGACTGTCTTGTGTAGGTTGCGCCCATTTACCTTCTTGCTCCCACTTGAAATTCTAATTGAAACCCTTTTAGGGTGTAGGGGGCAGTAGCGTTTGCCCCATCTTCTACTCTTAGTGCTACTGCAAATCCAGAACCTTCGACTGCTTTTCTAACAATTGGTTGTGATGGACCGCCGTACACTGCATTTCCGTAAGTGCTTAACGCTGAACCGTATATGCCTACAACGTTTGTACTATCTAGGGGATACGCAGCAGGACGAATAGCGTTTTGTGACTCGTAGTCGTATCTTACAAACAGGTCTGCATCAATTGTAGATTCTGGTGCGTAGTTCACGTTAACCCGTTGCATGTGCTTCCGCACTCCGGGGTCGCCCATGTTTAAATCTGGGCTTCTATACTTTGCATTTATAAGTTCACCATTAAAGGTGTTGCCGCGTTCTTGACGGTATACAAACCCATCAAATCCCCCGTGCATTGCAATTACGTCCCCTGCCTCTACTACAGTGTCTGTACAGGATGGACGAATACCTCTGGTAGTAGAAAACTCAAACCCTTGCCCTCTCATAACACATATCGAACCTATGGTAGAGGACTCAGAGATATTTTCTTTTGAGAAAAAGATACGGTATTGAGTCTTGTCAGGAATAACCAAAGCAACAAAGTTAGCGGCGTCAGTTAAGTTATCACGAAATACCTGCTGTACGTTTGCACTTATAGTACCCAACTCAACGTCACCAATACGAGCAGTACCAGCAATGGTGCGGAGTCCGTCTGGACCTAAGAATACAAGGTCACCTGCAAATTCTAAAATACTAAATCCGTTTACGCAACCAATGTTTCTGGTTACAGGGGTGATGGCAAAGTCTGATGAAGAACTTCCCCCTAATTTAAAGATTCTGTTTTCACAGAAAATAAACAAGTCACCCCGGAAAGCCTTTAAGCCAACAATTGTATCATCGACTTTGATACTTCCAGCACCGCTTCCTGACGTAAAGTTGTCTTCATCAAAGGGTACACTAAAAACTATTTCTTGGGGTGTAGATGCCATTCCAGAATAAAACATGTGGTTTTTAAAAGCAGCTATATGTTTAGCTCCGGCTACGCTGCTCTCACTAACATCTGTTGCACTCAAAGAAGAGTTAAATATTGTGGGAGCGTTTGTCTGGTCTACTACAATAAGTTTATCGCCACCATCAAAATTGTAGCGTTCAAAGTTGTAACGTTTTGCGTTCGTGCGGCCTGTGTCTCTTTGTGTCCATGTTTCAGATACAGCAGCAACTTTTAAATGCGTAGCAGCAGTAGTAGAACTTGTTGCTCTTGTTACCCCTGTAAAAGTAGTGGACGTTACCCCTGTGTAGGTAAATATCTCAGAGTTAATTTGCACAGCACCACTAGAACCAAAAGAAGCTGTACTTCCTACACTTAACACCCCAGAACCTGTCATAGCGACATTAGAATTTACCTGTACTATAAGTTCTGTTGATGCAGAGCTAAAGATTTTTTCGCCTCTAGCTGCAAGTATGAAGTTGTTAAACTTTGTAGACATGAGAATTTTCTCAGTAGAGTCACTTGTCTGGGGAACTACGGCATTAACTAAGGGTCTAAACCCCAGTATCCGTTTGTACCCGCCACCAATATCGGGTTCAAAGTTTGTTAGTTCGAGAGCTTGCCCCGGCTGCATAATAAAGGTTGACCTGTTCAATACCAAGCCGCCCTCGCAGTTGAAAGACAATGGGGTAACCCCTTGTAGTTCTAAATCTGGCATACTAAACTGCTCTCATATAGTTTTTTCTATTTAGCAACTCAATTCGCATACGCTTTAAACCATCCTCGTATTCTTTCAAAGCAAACTGTGCAGTCTGGGTGTCGGAACGGAACATGTAAGTGTAGTACTTTGAACGAGCGTTGATAACTGGCTCAAAACGTTCTGGTATGATAGATGTGTCCGTTGCCGCCGACAGTGCAGATGATGCGACGTAGAAATCAAACTTTAAACTACGATTGCTGGTGTCAGGTATAGGTGTCAAACCAATTTCATTATTGTATGTTGTGTAAACGTACTCTGGGTCACCAAACTTATCTATGTCAGGGCGTGAGTCCCTTTCTCTGTATCGCTCTGTGTACTCTTCATAGGACAAGTACTTTAAAGCAATTGATGTTGCAGACTCACTCAGTTCAACCAGTTTTACAAATGCTGCAGCCCCTGCTGCTTCTGTGAAGCTAACATAGTGCGTTGTTGCAGTCGCAGTAAACGTTGTTTCAGTAAGCAGGATTTCGTTTCCACTACTGATTGTCAAAGTTGATGACTTTGTTTGTGACCCACCTGAACTTGTGCCAATCTCTAAAGTTAGAGTTGCACCGCTAGTTTGAGTAAGTACCGTGTACGATCTTCCTACGATTAAGTCGTTAACTTCCTGACTTGCTTCTGCGCTAGTAAGAAGAAGAGTGTTACCAAACTTTGAACTTGCTGCAGGAGAACCACCCACTGTAGTCCAGTTAGTTATACTTGCAGACCCTGCTATCTCAAAGTCACCGTTCTGTATATAGTTCTTAGGCTGCAGGATCATGTTGTCATAATCTACGTACTTTAGAGTAGACGATATAGACTCGTAGCTGTATAGAGACTTACCTGCAATAACGTCAATTGACCCTTCAGCGTGAGTAAAGGGCCAGTTTAGTTCAGAGTTCAGTATGTCAGATATTGAACGATTGATGTAGTCTTTTACAGTTGTTTGCACACCGCGAGAAGAAGCAAACGTAGAACTTGTAAGCTCAACTTCATTCATGTCCCGAAGAACATTGTTTACCAACACAAGATAACTACTAGCCATTTATCTTACTCTTCTTCTCTTTTAGTTTGTACTGTTTAATCCCGCCGGGTAATGTGCGTATAAGCTTTAAGTCTTCTCCCCTGTACACGGGGAAAAACTGGGTCTTCCTTAAATGCATGGGTTTTAAAAACTGATGGCGTATCACTTCTTACCTAAATATTTTGGAGTGTTTTTTAAGATTGTACGATGCCTTTTCCAAAACCAGTTGCCCACACAAGTAAAAGGCTTGCCGCAATTCAACAAACCCAATGCAAGGTAATTAGTCAAACAGGGACGGATACCTTTCATCCGTGATGTCATCCAAAGCCTGAAGTTTACTATTAGCTTCTTCCCAACTTCCAATAGCTTTGTCCATTTCTTTAAGAAGGTCAGGATGTTCACCAATAGCTGTTGGATTTTGGAAGTAATTTGTGAGAGTATATTTCGCACTTTTTTTCTGTGCCTCATATCTGTAACGCAGCGCGTCTATTGCAAGTTGTTTCATGTTAGTCCCTTCAAAAGTATTATATACTTATTTTGAAGTTTAGTCAAGAATTTAATTGACAAAGCCAGATGCGGTAGAAACCATCAAGGCTATAAATAGTCCAATTGATACTATAACAACTGCAGCTATTAAAGCACCTAACTTTACGTTCTCCATTATTTCTTCTTGTTTAAGAAGTTGTTCTCTTCGTGCGGTGGCTACAGCTTCTTTTGCAGCCTTAATACGATTAGCTCGCTCAGTGACTATGCCCTTCCAAGTCCCATGCCCAAACCTCATGTCTACCATCGAAGCAACTTCTTGTAATTTTTCAGCAGCTAAACGTGCGTCTATAACTTCACGGGCAACAGTATCTACACCAAACTGGTCACCAAGACCTGCGCTACCCGCCTTCTTATTGCGAGTGTGCTGTACCTGTTTTTCGCCCTCAAACAGATTATCGATGTAACCTGCTATGTCTCCAATGTCGTTAGCGGTTCCTATCGCAGACTTTATACCGTCTACGGCACTCTTTACTAGCGCAATACCCGCAAGAGTTTCTGCAATCATTAGGTTACTTTCGTTTTGGTTGTGGTTTGCAAACTGCGGTTATTTTTAGTTTTTTACCATCTCCTACTGGTATGGAACGTTGTTGAGATAGACGTTCAGCAAAATACAAACATCGGTCAAGGTCTATAAATCTTTGAGTCTTGTCTATTAAGTTTGCTCCCATGTAAACGGAAAGCACAAACTCAATCATGCGGCTACGGCAGAACTACTCGCATCTACACCCATCCACTTAGCCCACTCTGCGTAGTAGTGCCGCATACCAACTTCGTCGTGGATAGTGCTGTTTTCGTGTCGCCCGTGTAGAATGTTGCGGGGTTCGGTTCCCTCTCGCATTGTTGTACCCTGACCTGCTACGCCTATGAGGTCTTCGTGTAGGTTACGCCCAAACGGACCCCAGATAGAATTGTGGTGTTTGATACGGGTCGCACGTTCCTCTGGGGTATCTTTTTTAAGACCGTACCCGCGAAACTCAATAAGAACCTTGTTTGGTCCTAACGGCGTTACACTGTCGCTGCGGTAGGCACTGCCACGTAAGTTAAAGTTGTAGCCGGGGAATAGGTCGACCATGTACCACTGGTTAGGCGGCAAGTTAGGGAAACTAAGTTCTCCTCTATCCTCAAAGCCATCGTATTCTTCGTAGTTGACGGTAAAGCTGCTAACATTAACATGTCCGTTATCGAATGGTATGTTTTTTCTAGCAAAGTATTCATCGTTAAACCCTGACACACGATTAAAGTAGTGCATAAAGTCGTGATAGAACTCACTGTTGGTATCGTGCCACAGCTTGTAGTTTGTATCTATTACAGCCTTGTGGTAGTGAAAGACTTCCATCTCTTCGGTGTCGATGGCGTCAGCAATACAGTCGAATGCACCGCCTGTCCACTCATCTACACTCTGAGTTGGGTGAGGGTCTAAAGTAACCCAGACCATACCACCATGTTTTACTTCCGTATGAAGTTTTACAAAGTCTTCCATTAAAAATTCAACACGAGACATTGACCCAGAAGGTGCAGTATGTTTGTCTGTGTTAATATACCCTTGAATGTAGTCGCCATTGTTTATAGCTATTACAAGTTTTCCCGCAATAGAAGTAGTTCTAAAATTACCTGCTTCTGATAATTCAGATTTATGGCAGATAGGAACCCACACCTTAGAAAAGATGTTTTCCTGTTCTTGTTTGTAAATATCGTGACTGGAGTAGATAGAAGAACTAATGTGTTCTATACTAGGAGTCTTAGTCCAGTCTTTATGATTGCGTGGTGGCATCAGACTATAACCTTTGTAAACATATCTTCCTCCGTAACAACCCCCTGCTTTTTCTTTTTCTTCCCCGCTTTATATTCTAAGGTTTTTTTACGCAAATTTAAAATCGACCGTTTAGTGTTTAATTTACGCATGTCATCTCGCATGTCATCCCGCATGTCTTTTGTTTCTTGTTCTGAAAATGCCGGTCCAGATTTTTGGAACGTTTTTTCAAGACTCTCTGCAGCCTCGCGACCACGAGCTTCTTTTTTAGGTGAGGGTATTGTCACTAGAACTCTCCCGCTTTCATTGCGTCCGAAAGTTTAATAGCCCTCGAACCCACTTGTTTTGCCCATCTAGAATTCATCATTTCCAAAGATGCTATTTCATAGTTACCATCATGGATTGCACCCCACATGTTCTTAAACTTGCACAAGCGAGGAACACCCATGTTGTATGCCATGTCCATTAGTATCAACTGTCTTACACTATCTAGGTCTTCAACGCAAGAGTGAACTTTACACAGTTCGTTTTCGACTATGCGAATGTCGTTCATGGCAAGGTAGCGAGCGTCGGCTTCGGTAATACCGTGTTCGTAGACTACATCCATGTTAGGGATGTCCATGTAGTCTAGCTCTTCTTTGGTGATGCCCCTGTCTTTGAGGTTTCGACCAATGCCGATAGTTTCGATGCCCAGACTGTCTTCATACACTGTAAGCACCATACCTTCATGGTGAATTAACTTATCTAGGAAATGATCTGTTCTGTATTTCATCAGTATCCTGCTTTCCTGCCGCGAGGTTTAACCTTACCCCCGTGAGCAAACGGAACAACTAATTTAAAGTTACCCACCTT
>Ga0209337_1002966_pt1 | contig 12024 bp, 23 predicted proteins | sample LinPmetageLP53_FD_184044 | JGI IMG/M metagenome (GOLD analysis project Ga0209337, IMG submission 184044) | Marine viral communities from the Pacific Ocean - LP-53 (SPAdes) (version 2) | ecosystem: Environmental > Aquatic > Marine > Oceanic | place: Pacific Ocean | collected 2010-02-08 | reverse complement strand
AATGACTTAGGGTATCGAAAATACGCTTGTAGTACCCCCCTACTACGGACTTATATTTATGGCTAAATGGCAGAAACCAAAAGACTCAAAAGCACTGGCTGAAAAGAAGATTTACAGTCAGATCAAAAGGGCTGAGAAAATTCCTGCTTCCAAGGAACTAAGCAAAGATCAGGAGCATATGAAGTATTGCTTTGCCATGCACTGTCATAAACTTAGGTATGAAAAGGCTCCCTCTGGTCTTCCTTGGCCCGACGTCTTTCAAAAGAAATGGGGTACGAGCCTTTCTGAATACGGTGAATCTCTACGACAGCGCCAGAAGGAAAAGCGTGTAGCCCATAGTACACCGGTGGACGAGAGTCTCCCGTAAAGTCATCGAAGTCTACAGTGTTAGCAATTGTAATTGTATTATCATCCTGACTAATCAACCAACCTAAAGTAAAAATGGTGGGGCAGGTAATCTCCTGCTCCCACCCTGATGTTGCTATGATGTCACGCCATTCAACGATGACTAACTCTTTTTCTTTCTCTCCAGTGGCCCCGGTAGAATCCATCCTAGTATCATTGGCGCTACTACTATCAGTATTAAAGCCCATCCACCCATCTCCACAAGTGATCCAAGTAAACTCCAGAAATTATCAGGAGCGCAAGAGCCGTCAACCATAGTAGTAGGGGACGAACCCATCGTTGCTATCGCCACATCTGTTACAAAGGCAGTTGTCATGGCTCCCGCTATCGGCGCAATCACACCCCCACTGAACACAGTCCCCGCAGTTGCACCCACTGCCGCTCCAGTTGCTACTATTCCCGCCTTCTTTATCGTCCCGCATCCTACTAACCCCAGAAGACTGAGGCAAATACAAACACTGCGACTGCTATGCCAATCCACATCTTTGATTTTACTGATAATGCTTTCCATTTTTCTCTCATCCTCATCTCCTAAATATTACAAAGTTGTTACACCTGTGGAATAGCAATGCTGTCACCGCATCCGCATCTTGCTGTACCTTCACTTGGGTTAACCACAAACGTCTTAGAAAAACCTTTATCTTCGTAGTCAAGACTACCGCCTTGTAAATATTTCTGCGACATCTCGTCTGCGAATCTGGTGTTGTCTCCAATGCTCAATCCTGTAGTACCTATCGAGTTCATTTTCTCTAAAGTTATCATAAGGCCACTGCACCCGCCACCTTTTAAACCTATCTCTAAACACTCTCCATCTGCTAAGAGTTCGTTTAGTTTTTCTTGCGCTGAAGGTGTTATTATCATTCATTTATAGTTCGCATGACTGCGATGCGGGCCATTATTTTGCTTGTAGTTTTAGTCATCACGCATGGAATAAAAGCGTGAATAAAAGCGCAAGCGCTACCAACCAACAGAGAGCAAGCAAAATACATTGCCTTTCGTAAGTGTTGCAGATACGTTTCATTATTTTCTTTTAGATGTTTCATCTTTTTTTTGCTGTTTTTGCCGATCTTGTAAATGATTTATTTGTAGGAGCGCCTTTGCTTCCGGGTTTTCTCATTTTTTCGCCTGACCCTGCTTTGATTCTTTTTCTTTTAGCGTGAATATTTGAATACAAACCTTTTTTAGCCATTAGCATTTCCACCTTCGTCTTGCTTGTCTAATTCTAGAATTAGGGTCATTTCTAGTCTTTGCGCTAGAATTTTTTAATTGTCCTGCTGATCTGGCGCAGTAAGACTTTCTTCTTTTTGAATCCTTAGATCCCTTCTTTGGGTTACCTGTTACTGCTGTTTTAAGTTTTGAGCCGGGGTTTGCTCTTCGATGCGCGGCAACACCCGCCTTAGTCATACCCGCACCTTGCTTTGTTTTTCTATAATTAGGCTTACTGCCTGAAGTTGTTTTAGGTATTGTTTTTTGTCTACTCATTTAATTGAAGCAACAACTTCGTTGTCCTCCCAGTTAATTTTAAGAGTTACTTCTCTTCTTTCGCAGGCGTACCTAGTAGTTCCATCAAGGTTGTCTTTCCAACCATTTCTTTTTAGTGTTCGTTTCATTTGCAAACATCCCGCCATTCCCATGCGCTCCCATCCACTATCAGTTTCGTGGTGGCCCATGAATTCAATAACGGAACCGTTCAAATACAACACAAGCACCATCATAGTTATCTGCATTAGTGTACTCCGTTGCTTGCCTTCATCGTTTTATCCTTAAGAGTCTCAACATGACGCTCTAAGTTCTCGATGCGTTGTTTGAAGAAGTCTAGCGTGAGCGCCTGCTGTTGGTCATATGGTGCCTTACCTGTTTCAATTATGACTTGTAATTTTGCAAACTCTTTTGCTAGATGTTCTAGCAACATGAACTGTTCAGCGTCTGCGGGTAGCGCACCAAGTTCACCTCTAGGCCACTTGATACGGAAGGTTTCGTTCTGCTCTACAGACTTCTGCATTAGAATCTGATTAGTTTCTATTACATTCAGTCTTTCTTGAAGACCAAACCACGCCCATGTACCTACAGCCACAGCACTGGCAAGACCTATAAGATTTCTTAGCGGAAGACCTACGCTAGTCTTGTCGGATACCTCTAGGTCGCTCATTTGTTTAGGAGTCTTTGCTCTAGCGTATCTATGCGGTCAAGAATTCTATCTATGTGCGTGTCAAGTTCTGCACGACTAACCGTCACAGTTGCTAGGTCTGTTACTCTGGCGTGTAGCCTGTCTATCTGTGAGAATATTCTTTTAACTATCCATCCACCAAGGAACAATATGACGCCGATCAAAGCGTCTACCATGACGGAGGCTTCCACTAGGTCTTCTCAAAGAATTCTGGTGCAGGATTAATACTGATAGCCATACCGCTAGGGCTTTTTCCCGACCAGATAATACACGCCTCCTCTCTAACTTTATTTTTCTTAGTTATTACTATAGTAGATTGAGTTCTTTCCTTGTTAACAAAGTATACTAATGTGTTAGGCTCATCTCCTTCCTTGAGATAGCCCATCATTACAGGAGTCTCTTGGAATTCAATGGATAACAAGTCCACAATAAAATCAAATGAGTCAGCACAGAACAACTGCATCTGTACCATGACAGGTCTGATACCTTCCGGTGGGCTCTGCGCCATAACTGGAGAAACCAACATTAGCAGTATTAATAATATTTTATTCATCTGACACATAACCTTCTAAAATATAAAAGTTTTGAAAATAAGGCATCAATCCGTAAGGAAATTTTCTTGGGCTTTTTTCGTTAAAATTCCTTCCGTTTACCATTCTATATGCGACCCTTTTTGAAGAGGATCTTTTTCCTGCTCCTATTCTTGATTTTCTTGCCATTAGAATCTTGCCTCCGATTCAGGCTCTAAAGACCTTCTTGTTCTTGATATAGGGGGCATAGCATCCATATCATATATTCTTGATAAAGCATCTAAAAAATCTGGGTGTATAGTTGGAAAAAGGTTGTATTCATTTTTTCTTACCCAGTCAGAAAGGTCATATAACTTGCCTTCTTCATTTTTTCGCATTATTTTTTTAGATATTAAAAATGCTTGCTTTTTATGTTTAAAGTCTTTTTGATGAGAGGTTAGTCTTTTCTCGTCTGTTGGGTAAGGAAAGAAAAAAGATCCGTCTTTTAAATCTGGCTCTAGTCTTTGTATTCTGTCTCTTTTAGATTGGGATCCGCCGCCGCCCGTCCAATTCAATTCGTATACAGGAAAAGAACTCCCTTCAATACGCATCATCTCTTTAAAATGTTCAATATCAGATTGCGCTCCGTACCTTTCGTACCCCACCTTTACCTCTCTAACTCCGGGTGCTCTCTTCCATTTGGTTCTTAGATGTTGCAAATTTTCCCATCTTTCCGATAAACTAAGCCTGTGGCAAACTCCATCAAGCAAAAATTTATTGTAATTAGAATCTACGCCTACCACTGCAATCGCAGTCCTATTGGATTCTTTTTTTCGCGAGTGCGCGGGATCGCACATAATGTATACGTTCATAGTGTAAGGACGTATTTCCCATTCGTTCCACCACTCCTGTTTAAACGCAACATCAGATCCTGCAATAGGATTTAATAACTGTTGGCAAGCAACGGTGTATGTAGAGGTTGTTTTTTTAATTTCTTCCCATCTTTCGTCTTCCAAAAATACAGGAGTTCCCTCCATTGTCCCGTCTTCTGTCGCGGGATGTATTCTCGGTTTTACAGCGGCTCTTTGCAGAATGGTTCCGTAAGTATCCCCATAAGAATACCTTGTTCCTGCATATTGAAACCTTGGCCTGTGAGTAGAACCCAAGTTAAGCGATAACTCCCATTGAGTAGTTGTTTTTTTGATCTGCTCTGGAGTTGTTACCGATTCTTGAACAACAACGTCATCATAAATAATTAAATTAAAGTGTCGCCCAGTAGGTTGACCGTCAACAAGGCCATGCGCCTCAATAGTTTGTTCTTTTGGGTTTGCCTGTCTTTTTACGCATATTCCTTCATTTTCAGCCCATTTTGGGGCTTGAAGTCTAGGTTTATCCCAAAGAATGTCAGGAAATAATTGTTTTAACTTTTCGTTTGAGTCAAATTCCTGCATTATTTGCCTAAGAAATGGCTTTGCCTGTTTTGCAGAAAAAGAAAGAAGCCCAATTGTTATGTCGGGATTGCAAATAACTTCTTGTATAGACCCCAGAAACGTAATTATTGAACTTTTGTAGTGGAACCTAGCCCACAGGTCAAGATGCCTGTCTCTATTTGACTCTACCTCTCTGCACCTTTCGTATATCCACGGATGTAGCATGTCATGTCTATTGCAAATAAAAACAGCAAGATAATAACGGTCAAGTTGAGCGAGAGTACGAATGAAAGAATCATCAATATTAGGATCCCTGTGACAATCAGCATACGCTTCAACAACTTGATTAAATGGAGCAGTATGCCCCCACTCAGCAAATTTTTTTGCAGCGTCTGCGTTTTTATTTTTATATTCGACACTTTTTGCTATGGAGGGGAGCATACTGACTCCTAATTTCTACATTAAGGGAGCGTTTGATGCCATTTGATTTTGGTCAATAACTCCCTGTCCTGCTATGTATTGCAAATTTCCAGAAATAATTTTTTCAATAACCTTTGTTGGATCTTGTCCGGTCTGTTGAGAAAATTGCTGAACTGCTGCCATCTTTTCTTGGTCTGTATCTGAAGGCTGCGCCATTTGATTGTTTTGCATTGACATTTGATTGCTTTGCATTGGCATTGAACTTTCAGGTTGAGGAATATTTGATGTCTGCATATTCGCAGAATTTAAAAAATCATTTACTTGCTGCCCTGCTTGAGATGGGTCTGATGCAGATTGAGTCATTTCGTTAGACATTTGCATGTCAGGCATGGCGGGTTGCTGCATCTGATCTTGCATAGGCATTTGCATTGGAGGAGGTTTTTGAAGATTCATCTTCCTTTTTGCATAAATCTCAGAAATTGCTGATGAAGCGTCATTAAGAGTGTTTGAAACTCTATTTATAAAATCAGCATTTATCCCTCTAATTGTTTCGTCTTTTGAAGCCATAACTATTACCTAGTGAATACTTTCCTTTATTTCTTCTATTCCTTTGTTGATAGCCTTTTCAAGAATTGCGTCTACATCAACTTTATTTTTGACTTCCACAACTCCGGTATGCTCAACTTCTTTTTTCTCTTCTTTTTTGCTGTGTGAAGATGTCCAGCCAAATCTATTAACCATGTTCATCAGCCATAGGCCGTGATTAAATCCGCGAGTTTCAAGATTTTCTCGGCCTTGCCGAATCCACCAAGCCTCTGCCGCCTCTTTTCCAACTTCCACAACTTCTCTAAAGTTTTGCTTTTCTCTGTCGGTGCTTTTTGACCACCTATGAAACGTAGAGCGATTGATTCCCATTTCTCTGGCGGCCTCAAATATTGTTCCGCCACCGTGAAATAATCCTTCAATTCTTCTGGACATTTCTGGAGTCCAAGTTTGGGCAAATTTACTTTTACCGGGCACTTCGTTTTCTCCTAGGTTGAGAATCTTTCTTTCCTTTCGGTCTTCCGGGACTTGCGCTTCTGTTAGAAGACCTTTTTAAAACAGAAAGATTAGACTTTGAGTTGTTCTTTGGATTTCCATCTTTATGGTGAACGTCCTTTGAACTTCCTTTTTTTACTTTTCCAGCAGAAATAGCCCTTCTTCTTGCGGTATTCCTTGCTGCCCTTCTCTTTTTTTGCTCAGGTGTTGACTGATACCTGTCGTATTCAAGCCTGTAACTTCTAGCCATCAATAACCTTTCATTCTTTTAACTTTTTTTCCGATTTTTTTAGCCATCTTTTTTGCTGCCGCTTTTCCTTTCGTTGTGTAAGCGAATTTTTTTCCATTTACTTTTGGCATATTTTTCTCCTTAACGATCTGATCCGTATCCAATCATTCCGCGACCGCCTGAGTCGCCGTATGATCCCTGAAAACTCATTCCGGGAATTCCAAACAAATTGTTTGCATAGGCTTGAACGTCATAGCCGGTAGGACTAACATTTCCGGAAACTGTTGAATTTCCGGTAGAATAATTAGCGCTCAAACTTGGGTTGAAATTTCCTTGGTACCCCTGTAAATTTAAAGACGCTCCAACTCTATGATCTCTAGTTGGAACATTGTATGAAAATGATGGAGTATCAAAATTTATACCGCTTATTGATAGATTTGGATCAAACGCGGGGCTGAAGTTATAGTTAAGACCTCTTGGGTCAACGGTTCCTTTTCCATATCCAAACTTTCCTGAATAATTAAGAGATACTGAAGGATTGTTTGTATTATAAGAAGTGCGAAAGTCGTCCATATAAAAAGAAACTCTGCTTATATCATTTACATCTCCGCCTCCAAATGCGTCCGCTCCTAGACCTCCCTCTCCTGAAGAGTCAGCGCCTCCGCCTTTACCCATTCCGTATGCCATAAAATTCCCCTATTTTTACCGATCAGGTCCGCCGCCTTTTCCTCTTCCTTCTCCACCACCGCGCTGAGGCCGATTACTCTTGGCCTTCATTGCTTCCATATCTGCTTTGTATTTCTTGTAAGACAAGGTGCCATACTGCATTTTTTCTCTTCCAGTTAATCTATCCCAAGTTGACTGACGCATCATAGAAGTGCTTTTCTTTTTGGGGCCTTCACCTTGAGTGCCTCTAGCGCCTGTTTTCATTCCTCTTACGGAAGCGCCGCTACCGGAAACTCCTTGAGTTCCGCGCCTTCCACCAGTATTACTTCCTGATTTTCCTCCTCTGTTACCTCCGCCTAAATTTCCACTATTAGGCATACGTCTTTCGTTTGGCATTTTATATTCTCCTTTTTTTAGTTTTTATCTAATTGGCTCTGCTCTGCTTAACATCCCTTGATTTTCTTCAGTAATCTTTTTGTAGGTTTTTGTTTCTTCATCCCATCTATAGCCCGGAAACATCTCTTCAATTCCTCCAGACCTTGAGTCTATAGAAACACCAAGCCTGCCCGCTAAGGATTCTAACGCATCCATTTCTGGAGTGTTTACTCCGGGTTCAAAACCTAAAGCCCTGAGACCGGCCATCAATCCTTTTCTAGATCCATGAAGCATTCCCAAACCGGGCACAGCCTGTCCAAAACCCATAATTTTGTCAATGTTTTTTCCGTAATCAATACTTAACTGACGCAAACCTCTTTTATTTGCTTCGTCATCAAGAAATGCTTTAACTGCTCGTTCTTGTTCAAATGCGGATTTGCCTTTAAGGCTATCAAGAAATGCTCCTACATCCAATGATCTTGCTTGCATTTGAAGCCCCATAGTTGGATTAGGGCCAAGACCTCCCGGAGTAGTTGGAGAGGGGCTCTGAGGAGAATCTGTGTTTACTCCAACGGGGGCTGCTGATGGATCAAACCCTACATCTGCTTGAGACGCGGGGCCAGTCATGTCCATACCTGAGTCTACGCCTGTAGCGCCACCAGTCGGGTTTCCAAGGTTTGTGCCTGCATTCTGAGGGCCCACATTGGCTCCTATAGCGCCACTTATCGCTGCCGCAACATCAGCATCTGAAGAGGATCCGCCGCCACCACCATCTATGTCTCCTCCGGGTCCTCCATCAGCCCCTGCCGAATCGGGGCCTCCCCCCATTCCCATTCCGTTTGCCATCTTTATCTCCTGTTAATCATAACGAGCAATTATGTTTCCAGATATAACCATTCTTTTTCCTTTGGCTACATGAGACGGAACTCCGTGCTTTAAATAAGACGGAAATATGATTAATTGCCCTTCATATGGGGTTACTGAAAAAACTGAATCGTTTGCAAAAATATCAGGAAAAACCAAAGGAGAGGCTCCCCTGTCTGCTTTAGGATAATAGCAAAACGAAAAAATTGACGGCATGTGAGCGTGATATATCGTGTAATCGCCCATTTTGTAATTTGCTCCCCAAATCGCAAATACGTCCCAATTTACATTAATTTCCCCCGAAAGAAAAATAATATGGTTTTCGATAATATCAGCACAAAGATTGTACCATTCAGGCTCTTTGACCATCCATTCGGTCATATCGCCCTTTACGTTGGTAGATCTATTCTGAACGTCTCCGCGCTCAAGAATCTGACTTTCAAACAAGTCATTGTCATGTCCAGTCACTTCAGCCATATAAATGGGAACTGTGGCTGATTGAGCGTACTGAAGTTGTAGTCTCATTGAATAATTCTGGATCCTTCGTTCTCTTTCGATTCTTCTTGGCGAATCATTTTAAACGCAATTGTCACTCTGGGGTTCGAACTTGGCGCTCTTCCGCGATGCTCAAACTTCTCAAACAAAATAAGCCTGTTCTGAACAAAGTCTATGGAATGCACCTTGCCATCGGAAATATACTCAAAGCATCCATCGCCCTGCTCCAATGTGGGAGTGAGCATGTAAATGGCTGTCATATCGCCGTCATCAAAGTGAAAATCGCCATCCATATTGGGAAACTGAATATTTGCGTAAACTCTTAAAAATCCGCAATTCCGCCTCGCAACTTCCCGAGAAATTTTTCGGCACATATATTTTATGTGGAAATTGCTTATATTGAACTCAGCGTGATAGAAAGGAACTCCACCACCCTTGGAAGTATGACCATACGAATGAGGAGTGAAACCAAGAACATGCGAGGCTAAATGATCGCAAAATTCTGAATCAAGCCAGTCATTGACCACACTGATAATCATATATGTCTTCCAGACGCTCTGTAACGCTCTCTAACGCGAATTAATAGTTTTCTGCATCCCTAACTAAGGTATCGTTTAAATCTCTTCTATGAGCCTTAGATTTCCTATTATAAGATGTTTTTGAATTCATTGCATAAGACTTGTTAAATCTATGCGCATGCTTTGCTGCCAAGTTACGTCTAGAGGCTCTTTTCTGTCTATCGCTGCTCATTTGTAAATAATAATACTCTAATATTTAAATATACATGTAATAGTAACATCATGCACCCTTATAAGTATTTACTAATATAGTACCTTTACAAAAATACCACCCCAAAAATTTTAGAGAACCCCTCCGTGTGCGTGTACGGGGGTATCGGAACGGTGTGGGGGCGGGGCGGATCGTTCCACTGAAACCTCGGATTGGATCTGTCCTCTGGGGGGGTACCTTTTCAACTCACAGAATTATTATGTAATAGTGAGGGCGCGGTTCTTTACCCTCAGGCGTAACGCTTTACTCGTACAACCTACGCAATACGTTGACAGTTCGTATCGTTTGCTAGGCGTTGCAGAGTGCGCGTTGCTAATACCCTATCGTGACTTGTAGTACTACGAGTCTCACACCTATGAGATAAACAACATGAAAACATCAACCGCAAAGAACATCGAAACACATGCACGACAGACCAGTGAGAATCTTGCTGCTTCACTCATCCGTGTCATCAACGACAGACAGCCCGACATGACCGAGTTGATGCTTAATGACATAGACGCCTATGGCAAGTCTTCAAAACAGACCGGGGCCAGCGGATGTTTCTATCGTCTAACATCTGGTGGCACTTACTTCACTACCGGCAAGGGCAAAAACGAAACGGTACAGTTGTCCTCATCCGCAAAAGATAGGCTTGTAGTTCTCACAGGCGGGAAGGTTGCCAAAACCAAAACCGCAAGCGGTGGAGTGAGAAAAGAGTACATAGGCGGTGCTTACAGTGATCAAGACTTTAGGCGCTGTTTTGATTACATCAAGGCATGCGGCGCTTGGGTCAAAGATGACGAAGGTGTCACTTTATTTGTGGTTGACACCGACGCAGTAAACGACGCGATGCGTAGCGGCCACCGTTGGGATAGTCTTAATCGCAGGGTTGCAGTGAAGTCTAAACGCAATGCTACCAAGTCAATCAGGATTACCCACCATATGGATAAGCCAGAGATCAAGAACGGCAAATTCTCAAAGCCAAAGAAAGCCGAGGAGTATTACACCTTACTAGTCAAGTACATAATGAATGAAGCGGTCAGTGGTGGTGTATCCCTCGACGTTAAGATCAACGGCACTCAGGTCCTGACCTCAGTCGATAGTCAATAACCCATTAACTCTGTGGCCCGTGCTTCGGTGCGGGTCGCAGAGATTCCCTCCTTTTTTTTGTGCCCGTAGCCCAGTTGCGCTATGGTTTGCTGTAAATCCCCCTTAGTAGCGAGAGTTGTAGTACTACAAGTCTTACCAACAACAACATCCCTCTAGATCATTATGACAGTATTTATAATGACGGCGGAGGGGAGGAGAATACGACATGACATATGAAATCTTCCGTGCCCTTAGGTACGTCCTGCCTAACTCGCGTTTGGCTACCGCTGTTGCTGTACTTGGCGCGGTATGCATAGTAACATCGACTATTATGCTTTCCGCATCCGCTCTAAACTGTGTAATTTACCCATGCTCACCCCACGGATTACTCTTGGATGTGATATGGCCCGATACACTTTCAACCTGAGAACTACCATGAATCGTTTCTTTATCTATCGAAACCCTCGCAAGGCAGCAAGGTATATGTGCGACAAGCATGTAGTCAAGATGCCCCTAGAAGAGGCGCAGCAACTATGCACAGCGCATCGTTGGCTAGATGGTGACGATGTTGCCGACGATAAGGGTCTGTACAAATCGGCACATCTCAATCATCCCGCATCTGTCTGGGTTCGATCCTCTTATGACAACTACATGTGGGCTTTCATGCACTTCGAAGCGTTATTAGAGGAGAAGTTGCGCAGGTATCCAAACAATCCGCCTCATAAATCAGGTGAGTTACTTGACTATCTGTATGTTCCCCCTGTCAACATCAATCGTTTCGTTGGGTTTACAACCCCTCCCCAGTGTATGCCTGACGAGTACAAGCACAGCAACTATGTCACTGCATATCGTAACTACTATCGACAAGCCAAGAAGCATATCGCAACTTGGAAATCACCCGCAACACCACCGAAATGGTGGTAAGGAGATAAATCATGGACCCAACTAGATTTCTAGAAGCAACCGAATTTGCTCGTGGTGTTATACGAAGCAACACCAGAGAGTCTCTAGAGGATGACTGGTACGAATTCTCTGATGACATCGACATCAACATATACTGGGTAGGTGACGGCCCTATAAAGGCTGTTGCTCATCCTGTCCGCGAGAATGAAGATGGTACTCGTTGGACTGATACCACTAGAGATAGCGCAGTTCTACCAGTTGGAGAAGTTATAACTTACAGGAAAACAGCGTTTTTCCCTCACCCTGAACAGGAGAAATCATCATGAAACCATTCGGACTGTTGGAATTGCACAGCGTACTTGGCGCTAAAACATTTTGGCTATTCATAACAGGATGCGCTTTGTTCTCTATTGCTTGCGCATCTTTGTTCGTAACTGCGCTTGTACTGCTGTCACGGATATCATGAAAAGCCGAAGACAGCGCATGAATGATGCCAGTAAGGGCATAGCATTCCGCCTGCTCAGTGCGCTCGACAGGATCACTCCGATCATTGTCGTGTTCACTGGGTTTGGCGGGTCATCCAATCTCAAAACAGGTGACATGGTTCAGTCTTGGGTTATGCTCGAACACGTTAACCCGGTAACCGCATGGCAAACACACGAG
>Ga0209337_1002965_pt1 | contig 12026 bp, 15 predicted proteins | sample LinPmetageLP53_FD_184044 | JGI IMG/M metagenome (GOLD analysis project Ga0209337, IMG submission 184044) | Marine viral communities from the Pacific Ocean - LP-53 (SPAdes) (version 2) | ecosystem: Environmental > Aquatic > Marine > Oceanic | place: Pacific Ocean | collected 2010-02-08 | reverse complement strand
AAAAAGACCATCATTAGGTATCTTATATAATTATTTAAATGAAGATTATATGAAATTATATGGTTCTAAATGTAAAAATGGTGTATTAATTCATTATATTTATAAAGATTCTCCAATTTATAAAGCAGGTTTAAGGAATGGTCATATATTATGTTCTATAAATAATATAAATATTGATAATTATGCGATGTCAAATAAAGTATGGTTAAAAGATAAAATGAATTTATATGAAATTATATTAGAACTAGAAAATAATAAAAAAGTTACTATTGAATTTTTTGATTGTAAAAAAATTATAAAGAAGACGTTTGACTTCACATATTTTACACCATATATTGAAAAAAAATATCCTGTATACGAAAAAATGGATTTTATATGTATAGGTGGTATTATATTAATGAACTTAACAAAAAATTTAATTGAAAAAGTTATTGTAAATATGAAGTATGAAAGAAATACCAAAAATATTCTAAAATATGCTGAATTACAAAATCAAGATAGTCCAAAAATTGTTGTTACTGAAATTTTACCCAATTCAATTGTCCATAATGTAAATGTTATTAAGAAATATGATATTATCTCTGAAATTAATGATAAAAAAATAATTAGTATTGAAGATGTTAGAAAGAATTTATTAAAACCATTGAAAAATAAGAAAGATATGTTTATAAAATTTAAAACAGAAGATAATACTGAAAGTGTATTCGAATTAAAAAACATTTTAGAAAATGAAACTAATATGGCAGATACGTTTCAATATACTAAAGACGAAGTATTTAAGAAATTAGAAAAATTACTATAAACATAATATAAAAAATATATATTATATTATATTATGAATAAAGTTTTAAAATATAAAACTAAAGATGGTAAAACATATAATGTTCGTAAAACTGATAGGGGGGCTTATTTTATTAAAGTTGGAAAGAATAAAAGATATTTAAGTATTGAACAAATTAAAAAAACAAGTAAAAAGTATATTACAAAAAAACTAATGTATGGAGGACATTATACTAAGAATAATTTAGATTCATTTTTTAAACCAGGATTCACTTCTAACTTTAATGATACTGTATCATTAAATGATAGTACCATATCTGAAGATACTTCTCAACATACATATAATCGTATTTATGATATGTATGTTTATGATAGTGAATATAGAGATAAAAACGGTACATTAATTCCACAGAATTTTTATAATCCTGATTTCAATAATCAAAGGACAACCACACAAAAAGATTTAATAAAATTTGCATTACATAATCGTGCATATATAAGAGATGGATATACTATAGATGTAGATATATCAAAAAGGAAATATTTTAATCTATCGTTTGAATTTGCTGAATATACTGTAGACTCACATGCTTGGGTTGGTAAACCAAGTCAAGAATATAATGGTATGACTAGAACACAAGATGGAACTAATGTTCATTATATAACATCTCGCACTACTGGTAAGCATAATTATAAAATAGTATTTTGTAGATTAGATTTTAAAAAAGTAAGTTATACTACAACAAATCAAACAACTCAGTTTAATAGTTCTCTATATTTTACTTGGTCTAGTGACTATTAATACTTTTAGCATCTTTTCTGATAACTTTGTCTTCTAAAATCATCGTCTATTACACATTTTGCCTTTCCTCTCATAAAACTCGGTAGTAAATCGCCAAAATTAACTTGATTATCATCAGTTATTTTATAATCTTTTTTATTACATTTTTCCTTTAACATATATTTATCCATATCAATTCCTTCAGGAATTGGACAAGTCGGACATTCTGGAAAGGTTGGGCATTTAGATGGTTCAGGACATTGTTTCTGATATTTATCTAAATCCTTTTTAGGAATATATTCTGACATATCAGGCAATTGGTCTTTAGGAATAAATTGAGACATATCAGGAAGGTCATTATTATGTATATATTCTGACATGTCTTGTTGAACTATAGGTATTTCTGTTTTTAATATATAATTATTCATATCAGGCATGGGTGGAATCCTACTCTTCAAAATATATTTATTAATATCTGGATGATCTTTAATAGAACATTTTTGAAACGCCTTTTTACAATCAGGATCTTCTCCTGGAACATAACGACATTGATATTCGCCCATCTGTTTATCAATAACGACTTCTTTCTCCTCATTATCATCGGGTTCCCACCTTCTATGACGTCTGCGACGTCTGTGATGTCTATCATCATCTCTATTATCATCTCGTCTTTTAGATTCTTCATCTCGTAATCCCCATATATAATCAGGATGAGGAATTCCAAAATTCTCTTGATTTGATTGAAACATTCCTAAAATTAATACAAATATAAATATAGAGAATACGAACATTATACTAGACATTCTATATAATAGACTTTCAAAAAAACTTATTTAAATTAATAAAATAAGTAAAAAAGAAATAAGTAAAAAAGAAATAAGTAAAAATATTTTATAACATTCTACAATTATTGTTTGCTATTATTACAAGACATTGGACAATTTGATTTCATATAATTTGGATTTTTTTCACATTCACCTTTCTCAGCCCAATCATTACAGTATTGATTTTTATCTTCAAAATAATTTAAATCTTTATTAGAACTTACTTTACTACATTCAGGATTACAATATGCCCATTTAGGTTTTTTACCACCTATACCTTCTTCTGTATTACACCATGCGAAATCATAACCAAGATCCATATTACATTTACGCCATTTATTAAGATTATCGCTATCGTCATTTTTTAAAGGTAAGCATTTTTTATCTCCACTATATAATTTTCGATCTTTTTCAGGAATATAATTTTTAACATATTCAATATCTAATGTTTTACTTTCACACTCGCTTTTTTCCTCTCTTGCACTAGGATATTTAATTGCTAATCCAAGTTCTTGATTTTTACTATTAATTTGTCTTTCTATGTTAATAATATTATTTTCTTCCCCTTTAATTTTATTTTTGAGATTTTGTTTATCTAATCTATTTTTTTCGATAACTTTTTGATTATGCTTTTGAGTTATTTTTTTTAATATTTCATAAGTTTCCCCTTGTATTGTCATATCACTTAATGAGTCTCCGATCTTCATATTTGAAAATTTTTCTTGTATTTGAAGATTTTCAAATACATAATTCATTATTTTTGAATTATTTGTTTTTAAAGTCGTTTTCACATCTAAGTTCTTTTTTTCTCTATTACAACTATTAATATTCGGTTCTTTAATAATTTCCGGAATATGATTATATGTTAAATTCTTCTTATTAATAAAAAGAAATAATAAATATACAATAAATAATGCTACAAAAGGAACTATAAATTTTTGATTATATTTAAACATATATATATAATATAAAGATTTTTAGAATAAATATTTTAGAATAAATATTTTTAGAATAAATATTTTTAGAATAAAGATTTTTAGAATAAAGATTTTTATTCTAAAAAGATTTTTTACCAGCGATCATTATTATTATTATTATTAACAATCTTTATTTTTAATATTAAACTTTTACCATCTGCTTTATCTTTTAATTTAGATAATTTTCCTAATTTAATATCACCATCACTATCTTCGTTTTTATCAATTTTATTTCCATCTTCATCAATTAATTTCCATCTTAATGTTAATTCACGAGGCTTATAAACCATAAATAATTTTTTATCTTTAAATTTTTTATAGTCAATTTTATCTAAATTAACTGTGTATTCATTTCTATTTTGATTTGCTTTAAAATCGGATATTACTTCTGTTCTATCATTATCATAAAGAGCATCATAATTATCTACTAAGAAAAATTTAACTCTTTTTAATTTATTTTTCTTCTTAAAATCACCATCAAAATCATAATCATCATCATCCCATCTACCTGGTCTGCCACCTGGTCTGCCACCTGGTCTGCCACCTGGTCTGCCACCTGGTGGGAAATATCCGTGAGGACCTTCTGGAAATTCAAATATGTTTGTATTTCCAGAAGGTCTAGGTAATTCAGGAGGACCCCATCCCTGTTTTTGTTCTGTCTGAGAATCATCTTTTTGAGAAGAATATATAAATATAAATATTATTTCTAAAGTAAACAATACTAATAAAATAATCGCAATTGTTTCCATTCCCATTTTTTATAATATTACTTAGATATTTATAATTTATTATTTATTTTGAATTAATTATTATATATTGACATTTCAAAGTATTCCAATGATTTAGCTAATGATAAAAATCCTAATATAACAATTGGATAAGTTCCATATGATAAATTTTTAAACGAATGTTTAGGTGACCATCCAAATAATGGATCTATTAAAAATTTAATAGCTGTTATAAAAGCAACAAAACATACCATACTAGCATACATATATAAATTAGATTTAGTTAATAACATATAATATATTAAAATATTAATTTTGAATAGAATATATTTTAATATTTTAAAATATTAATTTTGAATAGAATATATTTTAATATATTAAAATATTAATTTTGAATAGAATCATAATCTAAAGTATTATTATGTAATTCTAATAAATACTTTTGACAATCTGGCGTTTTTGAATATTCATCTGTAAAACAAATACAATTTTTATCTATATCATCTTTTAATAACTGATTATTACAATAACTAATAATAGAACTTTTACACATCGGATTTAAATTAACATTTCTTTTATAATCATAGTTATCTAATTCAGGGCAGGCTTGACAAGGATGTTCTAAGGGATTTGTTGTATGAACACCTGTAAAAATACAATTTTCAGCCGATTTTGTTTTATTTTTTAAAACAGGGGGAGTATTACAATCTTTAAATAAACTATTATAATCTTTCATACACTGACTTTTATTATCATAATATTTATTGCCATGAATACCAGCACTTTTACCATATTCAGTATTTGTAACATTGAATGAATATTTATTATTTTCAAAATTAACAGTTGGACATTTTATTTTTTGTGAATTAAATGTTGAAAGAAACTGATTAAATGATAAATCTTCGTAGTCGTTTTTAAAGGTTTCTGTAGATGGTGTAAAATTACTTGATTCATTATCTATAATAGTCTTTTTAAAGTGTGAGGTTAAGAAGCGTACTTCTTGTTTTGTGAGTTCTTTATTGTAAAATAATATAGAATATAAATTAGCATTCCATTTATAATAAGGATTAATTTCGATATTATCATTATTAAAATGTATATTAGGTATATTATTAATAGTTTCTACAAGTGCTTCATCTAAATATAATTTTAATGTATTTGATTTATAAGTAATTGTGAATATATTTTTATTCTCAGCCAATATAGCTTGTTTTATCATATATTTCTTATCAGCAACGTCTATAATAATATTTCCTTGACTATTCGGAATACTAATTGCGAAAGCCACATTTTGGTTTCCAAAAATTTTTAACGCAACCGGATTTGTAGTATCTATTTCACCTAAAGAAGATGTAACTAAAATTATTGAGAATTCATTATTATTCAATTTTAGTTGTTTAGGAGATGGTCCTATTATTTTTCTATTCACCATATTAAAATAACCACGATTGTTCCACTTAGGTTCTTTTTCAAATCTAAATTTAGTTTTATCATTTACAACATTTATCCAATATTTCTTATAAGCACTCTCATTTGTATAACTTTTTGGAAGACTAGCATCAAGATATAGTACTAATTTATTAATATTTGGAAAATCAACAACGTCTGTAATAAATTCTTTTAATTTTAAATCGGCCACATATCTTTTTCCCTTTGTATTTTGTGGCTTATATCCTAAAAATATATCTATAATATTCTTAAAACCATCTGGAATTATAAAATTATATTCTATATAATTCCAATTTATACCTGCTACCTCCATCGTTTTCTTTATTGTTCCATTAGAAGATAGCGCATGTATTTTATTACTTTTATCATACATTTTAATATTTAACAATTTATCTTTTCCATTCCAGTCGTTGGTGGTTGACTCCCAAGAAGAAATTTTGTAATTATGACCTGGATTTATATTTTTAGAGAATTTATAATAAGTATCATCATTATTATCACTATATTGAACTAATGCCTTATTACCTACAGGAGTCTTCATTTTTTGAAATTCATTATGTGGTTTAATTTCTAGATTTTGTAGTAAATCGTCTTGTGTTAAAGGACTAAATTCTTTGAAATATTCTTTTAATGCTTTATTTGTATCATCTGATTTACATAAATTATAAAATATACATATCGCAAATAACATCGATAATAAAAATACTAATTGTTTCATATTTTTCATAATATATAATAATTTAATATTATAATTCAAACAATAAAATCTAATTAAATTCTATAATGTTATATTTCTTATGTTTCTTATGTGTAGTCGTAATTATTTTAATATATATAAAATTTAGACTAAAAAATCTAAATTTATCTACACATGTTCCTAAAAAGAAAGAATGTAAAAATAAATTAATAAAATATATTTCACCTCAAAAAATAAAAGATAATAAATATTTAATAAGAAATTTAGATGGTAAAAGCATATCATATGATATAAATAATTTACAACAGGAAATATTTTATACTAAGCGACAAACTAGTTATATTATAGAAAATAATAATGATTATTGTTATATATATACTGATACGAGTCCTAGATTTTATTTACATATAGATATTAATGGAATAATTAAATTTAAACTTGAGAAATATACTAAAGGAAATAAATGGATTTTCCTAAAATTAAATACAGACGAATTATTAAAGAGTTTACTATTAGAAGAAATGAAAGATAATCAAAGTGAATCAGAATATATTTATAATAAATATAATTATATTTATAAAAATGGTTATATTATTAAATCATTTGATTATAGTTATTATATATCTAGTGATAAATTGTGTCCAAATTTGAGAGATATTTTAATTATAAGTATAAAATAATAAAGATTTTTATAATTTAAAACTAAATATGAACTATTATACTGTTTTTTATTTAGTAATTATACTTTTCATAATGTTTAAAAATGATATATTTTTAGCTATTATAGATTTTAATCTAAAATATAATACAAAGGATTTTATGAATAATATTTTATTAAATAAAAAAAAATTAATTATGTGTTTTTTTGTAATTTATTTATTATATAAAATTACATTCACATATAAAATTATAATCTTAATTCTAAGTATTATAATTTATTTAAATTATACCAAAATTAATTTTATACTAAATCAATTTAAAGACGTTTACGATGATAAATTTTTAATAAATAAATTCATACTATAATTAAATAACTTATTTATTAGTATCTTATTTATTAGTATCTTTAATAACTAAATCACATCTTTAAAAATAATAAATAATTATATAATATAACTATGTCGTTAGAAAAATTGTCTTATCAATTTCAAAATTCATCATTATTAATTGGAATATCTATTATTATTATGAATATAGGAGGTTCTTATATTAGTAAAGAAATTCCTGATTATATAGAAGAAATATTTGATACACCAATTTTAAGACGATTTTTTATATTCATCGTTGTTTTAATTTATACAAAAGATATCGGAACATCAATATTAGTAACTTTATTATTTATAATAATGTTTAGTTACTTATTGAATAAAAAAAGTCGATATTGTATTTTATCTGAAAAATATAAAAATAAAGAAGAAAAAATAACAAAAAAACACGCATTTGGTAGTTTATTAATTATTCAAAAATATTTAAAGTCATTGCCTATGATTTAATATCTTTCCAAATTAGGAATATATTAAATAATGTGTTTTTCCAGTTAATAAATTTTAAAGTTTCTATAATACCATAATTAAACATATTACTTTTATCATTATTAGATATCTTAAAATTTACACCAGATTTTTTAAATGATAATTCTATACTATGAAATTTATTATCTTTATGTGTTCTTTCAGATAAATTTTGAAATAATAATTTAATATAATTAATAAAATTATCGTCATTGTAAATATTTAAAGTTTTTAAACGGATCGTAAATGTTTTATTATCAATATATTTGTTCATAATACTATTATAAAACGCACCATCTATTAATGTATCATTATTATATTTAATAGGCTTAAACATCATAGGTATAGCACTACTCGCTTTTATAGCTAGTAAGACATTCACATCTGGTGTTAAAATATGCGAAAAATATTCCAGTCTGTTTTTTGTAACATTTGCCGCGATTACTATAAATTCGATATTATTAAATTCATATAATTCTTTAAATGTTATATTTGGTTTTAAATGTCTTTCTTTTAAAAATATTTGTAGTATTCTATTTATACTATTTCCTTCACTCATCCCATGGTGTTTAATTAAATTTAATATTAAATTTTCACTCTCGAATTCATAGTTAAAATAAATATCTTCAATGTCTTCTGATATAAATATTTTAAATATTTCACACGATTTATATTTTAAGATTAATAATAATGAAATTAATGAACCAACTGATACACCAATATATTTTCTAATTTTATTTATCATATTTAATTTTTCTAATACATGTATTGAACCCAACATTGAATAACCATGAGTGCCTCCTGATGTCAAATATAATGAAGTATACTTCATTTGATATTATTTTTCATTTAATTTTTAAATATTATTAATGTTCATTAAAAATTATTAATATTAGTTAAAAATTATTAATATTAGTTAAAAATTATTAATATTAGTTAAAAATTTTTAATGCTCGTTAAAAATTAAATTTATTAATTATATATCATAATGTATTTAATCTTATTTTTAATATTAATTATTTTTCTACTTTATTATAATGAAAAAATAGATAAAACCACTCAGTTTAAATTAGAAGGAGACCAATTTAATACACAATTGGGTTATTCTTATTTAGATAGTTGCTATAGTAAATTTTATAATAATTATGAAGACATAAACCATTTTCAATAGCAACTTATATTTATTTGCAGTCAGAAATTGTTTTATAATATTTCCGACTGTAAATGAATATGATATTGATTAAAATTATTATCATAATTAATATATTTAAAAAAATGAATTATTTAAATATATAAATTAATATATAATTTAAATGGGAAATTGTAACCAGAAAAATAAATTACCGATTGTACAAGGAATAAATATAACTCCTAACTTTAAAGTATATGAATCATATGTAAATGAATCATATGTAAATGAATCATATGTGAATCGTATGAAACAATATCCAAAATCACCCGAGGAAGATCCTCAAGGGAATTATATATGGATAAAATTAAGTATGAATAACTTATCTTTACAAAAAAAACAAGAAGATGAAGGATTTATTATCACATCTGTAAAAAGTGATATGTTTACATTACGTAAAAAAAGAATATTAAATAATAATTATTTATAAACACATTATTATTATTTTTTAGGAAAAGGTTTAAAATTTGTATGTAAATTTCGTAATATTGCACAATTATCTATATTTTTTTGAGTTTGTTTTTTATCTCCTATAATAATACACTTTAATAATGAATTATAAAAAAATCTATAAAAATGTAATCCCTCTGAGTTAATTTTATTTATTGTGTTAATCTGTAATCCATTATACATACATTCTGCTATATATTTCATATCATATGTTCCACATACATCATTCATCCACACAGTTGTAATATTATTAAGCGAATATATAAATGTTTTTTCTAATCTATCCTTAGATACATATTGAATCAGGTGTTTAAATTTATTATAATTTTTATTTATGTATTTTTCTAAATTTAGTAAATCACAATATTTTTTTTTAAACTTATCTTTTCCAAACACATTATTAAAATAAGTATTTGTTAATAATAAATTATATACATCTTGTATTATTAGAAATTTATCTATCTCATGTAAAATATCTATTGGTAATTTTAATAACATTTTATATTAAATATAAATAATTGATTTATTAAATCAATTTTAAAAATACATAATTTTAAACATACATAATTTTAAACATAGATATTTTTCAATAAAACTTGAAAAGAGTATCTAAACTTCTAAATCAGTTTTCTTAACTAACTCAATTGATGGAAGTAATATTTCCTTTTCAACTGACTCCTGAGGTGAAACTACGTCCTCTTTTTTAGATTCAACAACCTTTTTAGATTTATCAATCTTTTTAGATTCATCAACCTTTTTAATTTTCAATTTATCAATTTTATTAATTTTAAGTTTATTTATTTCATTATCCTCATTTTCTGCTGGTTTTGAACCGCAAAATCCACATTTCATTTTAGGTAAGTTTACACTCATAAATAATAAATCTATCTGTGGTTCTAATAACATCATAATCATATCAGTATCAATAGGTGACTCTCCTTTGAATTTATCAATTAATGTAAATATTAATAATATAAATACATTTTTTAAGTTATTTTTATTAATTTTAATTTTAGTATGATTTTTATATATCATTAATACTAAACTAATAATTAAAGGAATATCATCTCCATCTATTTTTCCATCTTCAAATATTTTATTAAAGTTTGTTTCACATTTATTTAAAAATGTTTTGTCAGCTATAATTAATTCCACTGCATCATTAATTATTTTGTTGTTTTTTAATTCTTCCAATCCCATCTATAAATATACATAATAAATTATTTTTAATAAAATATCTTAATAAATTATTTTTAATAAAATATCTTAATAAATTATGTATTAATCTTTCTTCATTTTAATATTTTTAAATAATCGACACCATAATGACGGATCATCTTTACTCGGAGGAGCATTAAAATATTCCCAATCATATACACCTGCCATCTTAGGATACATATTTTTTATCTTTTGAACTTCATGTAATGCGTTTTTGAAATTTCTATCGTCAAATTGTCCCGATTCCATTCCTATCACTATCTTTTCAGCTGGATATCCATTATTAATAATTGTATTATACGTTGATAAACTAAATGAATCGTAACACTGTGTATTAAACCATCTAATATATCTACCTTGAGGTGATTTGTATAATTGTTTGTAATTAAATCCACCCATACCACCCCCATCATTTTCTAATGATGAGGCAACAGGTGCCATCGTTAATATGAAATCTTTGCCAAAGTCTTTTATTAATCTATCCATCAACATCTGAACATCTTCAAGTTTAACTATTTCTTCAATATCTAAATCAATTCCTTGAATCCAAGTCTTCTCTTCTAAAAGTTCTTTTAATAATTTATAATTGCCTTCAAAATCACTGAATAAGTCCTGATAAGCACCTCCTGCACCACCAACCATCAGTAAAATCGTGGTATTCTGTGACGAAGCCTTGTGAGTTTGTGTCCACAATTCATCGAATTTTTTATCAGTGGGTAGATTATCATTCAAATAAATTTGTGGTTTTCCATGTAGTTTGTCAAAATGAATGGAAGCAATAATGATGACGTCAATGTCATCAAGATGGGTCATAAGTTTGTCAAGTCCAACAAAGGTTTGGTAATAATAAATAGTTTTCATTATACTATGTGGGAGAAAAGATGTTTTTAAATTTAATTAAAAAAGTGATTAAGAATTATAAATATATATATTTTAATTCATAATGAGTGAAAACAATCAGTTATTTAATGAATGTAAAGGAAAATATTCATATCCCAATGGAGATGTATATGAAGGGAATTTTAAGGATAATCTAGCAAATGGTAATGGAAAAATAACATATTCCAATGGAGATGTATATGAAGGGGATTTTAAGAACGGTATGCTAATACATAATAAAAACGATATTATTTTATTTAAAGAAAAAGATAAAAAGATAAATGAGTTAAAAAATGAGTTAAAAAATGAGTTAAAACAGTATAAAAGAATTGAAGCCAGTAAAAATACTGAGATTGAAAAACTTAAATCTGAAAATATAAGACTAGATAGGTTCATTCATGAAAATGATATTAATGAGATGATTAAACAAATTCAAGTTATTAATTCAGATAAAAATATATTGGAAAATGAAGTTAAAAAAGCACAACGTAAAGATATATGTATAAATAATACTAATATTGTAATTAAAAAGACTAAATCTGA
>Ga0209337_1002963_pt1 | contig 12032 bp, 15 predicted proteins | sample LinPmetageLP53_FD_184044 | JGI IMG/M metagenome (GOLD analysis project Ga0209337, IMG submission 184044) | Marine viral communities from the Pacific Ocean - LP-53 (SPAdes) (version 2) | ecosystem: Environmental > Aquatic > Marine > Oceanic | place: Pacific Ocean | collected 2010-02-08 | reverse complement strand
AAAAAGAAAAAATAAAAAAGTGAGGTTATAATGTCATGGTATGAAAAATCAGATATTGTAAATAGTGAGGTAGAAGATATAATTTTATCTTATGATTTAAATAGGGAAGCCATCGTAGAAGCCAAACTTATTGGTGAAGTAGAAGAACTTATATCGGAGAGTGCCGAAAAATTTAAATTAATATTAGAAAATAGACATCTCGAACTTACAGTTTATCATATTATTCCGTTTTGGAGAAATGGTGAGTTTATGGAAGATAATTGCGGAGTAGTAGAAGTCGGTGATGAATTACTCTGTATTGATGAAGAAGAGCTGGTAGTAACTAAAGAGAAGGTTATTGAAATAGAGATGGGAATGACAGATAATAGTCCTGTTCGACATCCTAAATCTTCGAATGGGTATTATTTTATTAATGGAATTTTATTACATGATTAAATAATGGTTATAGTACATACAGATAATCCTGTTTATGGTGTTAGTGAAGATTTACCTACAATATCAAAGATAATACATCAGTTTTATCATCTTAAATTTGAAAAGTTATTAAAGTCTAAAAATATTCCACATAGGTTAGTAGATTATGAAAATTACGCTGGTGATTATTTTATAGGTAGATTTGCACATGCAATTCCTGATAAAGAATTACACTCTAAGTGTTTTGATAAGTTATATGATTATTATGGTGAAAAGATGTGGCCAAATAAAAAGGCATATTATTATTACGATGATAAAGTTAGACAATATGAACTTTTAAAGAAGTATGGAATTCATGTTCCAAGTATTACTTGTAATGATTTAGATGAGTTGTTAAAAAATGTTACTGTTGGAACGGTTATTAAATCTACATATGGTGCTGGTTCAGATAGTACTTTTTATGTATGGAAAAAAGAACATTTAGATAGTATAGAAGAATATATTTCACATTGTTATAATAGTGAAAATTTCTTTCCTTGCCAAATTCAAGAATATATAGATGTTGAATATGAATATAAGATGGTAATAACACATAATGAAATTTATGGTAGTAAACAGAGGTTATTGAAAAATTGGAGAAATCCTAATAAATTTCCGTTTGAATATGGGAATGAAAATTGGGCTTCAAGAATTGTAAAGGAAAAAAGTGGGAATAATTTGGCCACCACAACAATGTCATTAGATGAATTTAATCTTGAATTAGTTGAGTCTATGATTGATATACAAAAAGAATTAAATACACCCAATTTGAAATTTGATTTTTTAGGAAATATGGCAACTGAATTTACTTATATGTATGGTGAGATACCAATGACGAGTTGGAAATATAATTCTTTTAATTTAGATTCTAACTCTTTTGAAGAAAGAGTAGTATCGTTAAATGAGTTTACAAATAAACAACCAAATTCGGTATTAACACATTTAGGTATTATTGAATGAAATATTTATTTGTGATTTATACTGATATAGAATATAAGGAACATTTAGACCACTTTAAGAGTCAAGAGTTCTATGAGGAGATTTGTGAAGATAAGAATATCGAGGTTATAGAATGGGGGGCAGATTACCATACAGATTATAAAGATTTACCATTGAAAACTCAACAAATGATGAAGTGGTGTAGTGAGAATAAAGAGTATGATTATTTAGTTAAATGCGATGACACTATATTTGATGAAAAGTGGATTCATTATAGTGATAGATTGGATTATGAAAAATTATTCTTAAATGAAGATTTTGAACATCAATGGAAGTGGGGAGAAGAAAATTTCAATGTACCAATTGGTGAAGATGCTCGTGGTTATGGATTTACTGTTTATGATAATGGAGTTTGGGGAAAGTGGGAAGTCATTGGTCAATTAAGTGAGCATTATCGTGGGATAAATTTATTGAAGTTAAATAAACATGATTGGACAAATTTTAAATACTCTCATTTGGATTTAAAAGTTTTTGATGTATCTAAATTAAAAGAAGTACCATTTTTTGAGGGAAAATTTTATGTAGTTTCGAAAGATTTGAGTATATTTATAGGTGAACAAGAAAAGTTAGCCAAGGATATGGTAAACCATAATCCAGTTGAAGATTATATGGTAGGTTATTTAGCAAAGGATTTCAGATGAAAAAGGTTTTTGTAGCATTAGCAAATAAGAAATTTATAGAACACACCAAGAGTTTATTTTATAGTGCCAAAGTAGATGGTAAATGGGATGGTGATTTTGTATTAATTGTACCCGAAGAGGATAGAGGTACATTTGATGAAAAACTATTTGAAGATAATGACACTCTGTCTGTTACAATATTCTATGGTAAGAAATTACCTGGTTCTCCAAGTGCACACTATTACAAGTATTATCTATGGACAAAGTTTTTTAAGAAGTGGGATTGGATTTTCTACTGCGATATAGATGTGCTGTTTTTTAATAAAATAGAGTTTGATGAAAAAAATAAGAAAAAGGATATTCTATATACAAATGATTGTGCTGGAACACCTCTTACTTACCAATTTGAATACAGAGATTATAAGATAGAAAAATTTGATGATGAACAACAGCAAAAGTATGAGTGGATAAATGAAACTTGGGGCCATTGGGATAAAGGACCCAACTTACCATCCTTTCAGAGTTGTTTTATGTTATTTCACAAGAATCTAATACAAGATAATACATTCAATAACTTATTAAAATTACATTATGAATATTATATTTATTATGATTTAATTCTACAAGGATTAACAGAAGAACAATCTATTTTGAATGTAGAGTTTTTAGGTAGGTGGGAACATCTTGGAGATAAATTTCTAAATGTATATCAGAGAGCAGAAGATTTAGAATGGGAATTTGGTAAGATGGGAGAACTATTTGAAGATACACGAGACTATAAAAAAGAAGGTATTATTGCACAACACTTCTACCAATTTTTTCAGCCGTGGTCAAAACACAATCTAAAATTTTATCCAATATGGAAGGAATATCATGACAAATTCTGAAAAACATGGTGAAATTATATCATATGGTAAAGACGGAAAACTTACAGAAATATCATGGTACACCAATGGAAATTTAGATTGTGCATTAGACATCGGTGAAGGAAAACATTCTTATTATCATGATGACAAAGAAACAATTCTTTGGCAAAAATATACTATAAAAAATGGAAAACCGACTGGTGAATGGGTTATACATCATGGAAATAGTCAGATGCAAGAATATCGAAAGTATAAAAATGGTGTAAGATTAGGAACTTGGAGTGCCTGGCATCCTGATGGTAATATTTGGTGGGAAGAAAGATATGAAAATGGATTGAAAAGTGGGAAATGTAAAAGATGGAGAGCTGATGAAATATTAGAATATGAGGGTAGATATAAGAACGATAAGAAAAATGGATTGTGGGTTACTTATTATGACAACGGAACACGAGAATATCTTAGAATTTACAAAGATGACAAGCTGAACGGAAAGTTATATAGATATCATAAGGGTGATGGGAAACTGTGGTCTATTATAGAATATAAAAAAGGTAAAAGGGACGGAAAATCTTTTAAATATGATTGGTCAGAGGGGAAAACAGAGGTTCTTGATAGTCAATATAAAAATGATAAACGAGATGGTATATGGAAAGGGTATTTTAAAAATGGCTCAAAATGGTTTAAATCAGAATATAAAGATGGGAAACAGATTGGTAACTCTACTTATTGGCAAATTGATGGTATACCTAAAATAGAAAGTTCATATGATAATGGTGAGTTAGAAGGTCTGTGGACAGAATACTTCATGGATGGTAGTAAAAGAACTCAAGGTATTATGAAACAAGGGGAAATGGTTGGTAGTTGGTTGTTTTGGTATAATAATGGGAAGAAAGAATGCGAGTTTACCAAAGAGGACAATGAATTTGTAAGTGCAACTGTATATCACGATAATGGAAAAATCAAAGACAATATTAAAGTATAAAAAAGTTCCTCATAATAATAATGCAATATTAATTAATGAAGATATTGTATTGTCATTTGATCCAAGATATCGAGAATATCTAAAATGGAAAGATGCGAATCCTAAGTTAGAAGAACAAATAACTGAGGAAGTAGAGGAAGAAATTAGAATAACAGAACTTTATAATAATGGTGCACCTCATGTTGAGTTAGATGAAAACGAAGATAGACAAGGTAAGTGTCTTTTTTATTATGAAAATGGACATCCTAAGTGGGAAGGTAACTATAAAAATAATATTCTAAACGGAGAATTAATTCAATACAGAGAAGATGGAACTACTCTATCAAAAGAAGAATTTGTAGATGGAGTACACATTGGAAAATATGAATATTGTCATTTAAATGGTACACCAAGACAGACAGGAACTATTAAAGAACCAAATAGACAACATGGAGAGATTAAAACATTTTGGATAAGTGGGAATTTACGGAGAATAGATAATTTTAATTATGGTGTAAGGCACGGAAAAATGTCAACTTATGAGGTAGATGGTAAATCACTACTTCAGAAAGGACAATATGAAAATAATTACAGAATAGGGGATTGGCTTGTTTATTACACAGGAACTAAAAATAAAATTAAAAGGACAGAGAGTTACGACCATTCAGTTTTAGTAAAAGTTGTTGATTGGAATGAAACAGGTCAAAAAGTAAGTGAGGCCACTAAACGAGATAATAGAGAATGGAGAAATATTGCTTGGTATGATAATGGAAGTAAAAAACATGATAGAATTTTACTAAATAGTAAAGGTCACGGAAAATGGATAGAGTGGAATTTTAATGGTGAAAAAACATCAGAGGGTGACATGAAATATGACTCAATGCAGGGTAAGTGGACATTTTGGTATCACAATGGAATAAAAGAATTAGAGTGTGATTTTGAATTTGGAGAAGTAGTAAATGAAGCCAAAATATGGCACGACAATGGTGAGTTAAAACAAAGGGTAGAAATTAAGTGAAGTCATTGGATAGAATATTTTTAATAGGTTTTATGGGAGTTGGAAAAAGTGTAGTTGGTAAGGTTTTAGCAAAAAAACTTAATTATGATTTTATGGATCCAGATGATAAAGAACATTGGATAAAACGAGGATTTCATGGTGGACAAACTCAAGTGTTTTGGGATGACCGACAAAAATATTATGATATTGAAACAGAGATACTTAAAGATTATATTACAAATGGTAGTAAAAACTTTGTATATTCTACTGCAGGTTCAATTGTGTTACGAGAAGAAAATATAGATTTGATGAAGTCAAGTGGAACAATAATTTATTTAACTGCAAATACTGAAACTTTACACGATAGAGTTAAAAGACAAGGAAAAATATCACCTAAGGCTGAATGGATTCAAGGTATGGTCACTTTCATAAAGAGTAGAGAGTTTAAGTATAAAATTGCTGATTTAGAAGTTGATACAAATGATAAATCCATTGAAGAAGTCTGTTTAACAATAATTAGTTTATTAGGATTGTGATGGACTTAAATAAAATAGTAGAGATAGGTAGACCAAAAGTAATAGATAATTTCTTATCTGATGAAGATGTTAATAATTTATCTCATGTATGTTCTTATAGAGGATTAAAGACTCTTGAAATTGAGAGATGGAGATGGATAGATGAATCAGTAATAGAATATGGAGATTGGAATATATCAGAGGAAGAATTTTTACAATCCTTTAAAAAGAAAAGTCCAAATGCTCAATTTAATGTACAGAGTATTAAACCATCGGTAAAAAACTCAGATAATTTATTTTTCAATTATACATCGAGTGATCCACAACAAGGTCATTGGGTATGGTGGTCAGATAAAAATAATATTACATCATTACATAAGGACCCATATGATAACTTTATTTTACAGTTGAGTGGAGAAAAGGAATGGATTGTATTTAGTGATGAATATGATGATATAATATATAATAATTCAAATTGGGATGGTGGATATGGATTTGTACAAAGTAGTTTAAATATTAATGATATTGATATTCCTCATCATAAGTTTGTGTGTAAGCCAGGTCAGTTACTTTTTATACCAAAGGGATGGTCACATCATGTAAAAACATTATCAAAGTCATATTCAATCAATTGTTTTCAGAAAAAATCTGAAAAGAGAGTATTATATGAATTATTGAAAGTAAATGATATTGATATAAAAGTTTTAAACGAAAATAAAGTGTACTTGATGGGTGGAGCGATTTTAAGATTATTTATGGAATTACCATTAGATACAGATTTGGATTTCTATTTTACAGATTATGAAAACTTTAAAAATGTAGATAAATATTTTGAAAATAATTTTACTTTTTTATACGAGTCACCACTATTCAAAACTTATCAGGTTGGTAATTTAGTTGTACAGCTTATAAACAATGAAAAATTTATGGGAGTGTACGATGATATAGTATCCACTTTTGATTTTACTTTAGCTACGGGTTGTTTTGATTTTAAAAATAATAAATTTTTACATTCAAAATCATATTTTGAGGATATAAAAAATAAAGAAATAAAATTAAATACTATTATTAGTGAAAATCGTGTGGGTGAAACATTACATAGAATTAAAAAATATGAACAAAAGGGTTTTACTATTGATGAGGAAGATTTAGTTATATTAAAAAGTAATTACAAAGATGTATCCAATGAAGGAATTTATCAGAGAGCAGTAAAAAAGAGTTGGTTACGAAATGAAGATGTTTATCCGATTGTTCCTAATATTGATTTATTTGTTAATTGGTTAATGGATATAAAAGACCACCCATCTTTAGAAAAGTTTAATGTTTATTTATTCGGTGGTTTTATATCATGGCCTGAAAAAACTAAAGATATTGATATATTGATAACAAAACGAAGTGGTCATACATCATCACTTAAAGAACTTGAAGAATTAATGATCAATATGTTTGATTCTGCATATGGTACTCACGGATTTTTTCTTGATACTTGCTATATGAGAATTCCACAATGGATATCAGATTATCCGAGAAATGAAGAATTTTTGAAGTCAGTAGAGAAAAAACAATTATTTATCACCATAACAAAAAATAAACCTGAATATGTGGTCAAATTTAAAAGGTATGAAAAACTTAATTGTTGTTATATGGGAACTTGGGAAAAGTTTTGGAAAGATAAAAATACCGAATCAGAGATGATTCATAGGTGGGTAGATTTAGATGCAAATTATGCAAGAATGGTAGATTTACGAAGAATTATAAAATATTATGAAAATAATAAGGAAAGAAATATGGAAGATTTTTTGAATGAGTTTCAAGAATATTCGGGCTATTAGAAGATGAAAAAGTATTTTGAATTGGCACAAAATGTAGCAGATATTTTTTCTCATGATGAAAAAACAAAGGTTGGTGCAGTTATTTTAAATAGAAAGAATTTTGATATATTGTCTGTTGGGTATAATAGATTTTCTGATACTGATGATGAAAATGAGATAGAATTATTAAATAAATCATCGAGTAAATATGATTTAATATCACATGCTGAATATATGGCAATAGAAAGAGCGAAAAAATATAATTTACCAGTAGATAACAATATAATTATAACTACATTATTTCCTTGTTGGGATTGTGCAGAGTTAATTGTTAAAAATAAATTATTAAAAGTTTTCACTAATAAAAGACCAATTAGGGGACCTTGGTGGGACGATGAGCCTGTTTTAAAGTTATTTAAGAATAATAGATTGGAGATATGTTATGATTAGTTTTATTGTACCCTTTTCTACAATAGAAAAGGATAAGTTTTTAAACTTAAATGAAAAAGAATTATCACAATGGTTAGAGAATGATTCAGCAAATATAGTATATTCTACTATAAAAACAATTAAAAATATTAATTCACTCAAGTGTGAAAAAGAAATTTTGTTAGTAGATAATAGTCATACATGGCCAGATATGGATTTACCAAATGTTAGAGTTATCAAGGGATGGCAAGCATTACCACTAAAAGAACTGAAAAAGATTCCTGAGTTTATGAATCATGCAGATATTCAGGCTAGTTTAGATAATCTTGGTTGTTTAACTATGTGGGTGTCTATGGCTTGTCATTTAGGAGTACAAGAGGCTAAAGGTGAGTATGTAGTATTACAACATAACGATACATTTTATCACCGAGATTGTATTGACGAGATGATTCAACAGATGGAAGAAGAAGATTTAGAATATATTTCAGTTGATAATAAAAAGATATGGATTTCTGCTTATTTATTGAATAAAGATTTGTTAGATAAATATATAAAAGATTATACTGGCCAGCCAGTTGTAATGCGACCTGAACAAGGTGGATATGTAAAGACTAAGAAGATTGGATTTGCAGATGCGTATTTTTTCCTATGTAAGAGAAAATTCTTTGATACTTATAATGTAGACTGGGTATATCAAGATACTAATCATGGAGCAACTATGTATTGTCTTGAAAATGATTTAAAATATCTACATTTGGGTCCGTATTACGATAACCCTAACTTTAAAACAAAAGATGATTTACATACATACGACTATAATGATAAACCATTCTTAACCCACTTAAAGGGTGGATTTTCAGAAAATAAAATGTCCTCAGTTGATTTTAAAATAGAATTTGATGGATATTTAAAGGAATTAAAAAATGCATAAGGAACATACCCTATGGGTAGAAAAGTATCGGCCTTCAACGCTCGACACTTACATTGGTAATGACCAATTAAAAAGTAAAGTCGCAGTGTATTTGGAGAGTGGAGACTTACCACATCTTTTACTATATGGAAAGGCTGGTACAGGTAAGACCACTCTCGCAAAATTACTCGTTAATAATATAGATTGTGATTATCTTTATATTAACGCGTCAGATGAGAATAATGTAGAAACCGTAAGAACAAAAGTTAAGAGTTTCGCCTCTACTATGGGTTTTAATGATTACAAGGTTATAATCTTAGACGAGTGTGATTACATCACACCAAACGCTCAAGCCGCACTTCGTAATCTTATGGAAACATTCAGTAAACATTGTAGGTTCATCTTGACTTGTAATTTTGTGGAACGGATTATTGATCCGATACAATCTCGGTGTCAGGCATTTCAAGTAATTCCACCGAATAAAAATGATGTAGCAAAACATCTACATAATATTTTGACAGAAGAGAGTATAAATTATGAAAGAGAAGATTTAGGTCTATTGGTTAATAGTGGATATCCTGATATAAGACGAGTTATAAATGGTGCACAACGACAATCAGTAGGTGGTATATTAACGATTGATAAACAAAGTATTGTGGAGAACGACTATAAATTAAAATTATTAAAGATTTTGGAAACTCAAGATAAGAAAAGTGCGTTTAACAACATTCGTCAATTAGTGGCAAACGCAAAGGTTACAGATTTTGCTGATTTATTTCGACTTCTATACGATGAAGTTGATACTTATGGTAAAGGACATATCGCCGCTTGTATCTTGGTTATAGCAAAATATGAATTAAGTGATGCTCAAGTGGTTGATAAGGAAATCAACGCGATGGCAATGTTAATAGAGTTATTAGGAATTATAAAATAAAAGGAGTCGTAATGTATTACGAAACACAGGTTGTATTTACTGAAGAAATCGATACTAAAAATGGAGTTAAGGAAAAGAAAGTCCGACGCAACTATTTAGTAGAATGTGATTCAGTATCAGTAGCAGAAGCTAAAGTAACTGAATTTTTAAAAGATTCAGCATTTTTCTTTGAAGTAAAAGTAGCAAAGGAATCTAAAATAGTAGACGTAGTAGAAACATCATGAACGGAAAACATTGGGGTGAAAAGAAAACACCAGCCCGTAAGGCAACACAAAATGGTAACACCGATAAACACATTTCAGTTCAAGAGAATAAAATATATTACTATTCAAGTGTAAACAGAGATAGTGCAGTAGAACTCAACAAGAAGATTGCGGAATTAGAATCTAAAAGTCTATCGTTATCAAATAGTTTGGAAATCGATCCTCCTCCTGTTAAGATAATGATAAATTCAGGTGGTGGTTCTATTGTTGCAGGTATATCATCTATGGATACCATAATAAGAAGTAAAGTTCCAATTCATACTTATGTGGATGGATTTGCAGCAAGTGCAGCAACATTCCTTTCGGTAGTGGGAAATCACAGACTTATGAGTAGAAATTCTTATATGTTAATCCACCAACTCTCAAGTAGTTTTTGGGGAACATATGCTAACTTCGAAGATGAAAAACAAAATCTTGATTTGATGATGAAAACCATTAAAGATGTGTATAAACAATATACTAAAGTTCCAATGAAAGAACTTAATGGTATATTAAAACACGACATACTATGGGATTCTCAGAAATGTTTAGACATGGGAATGATTGACGAAATAATATGATGAGAGTATTAGTTGTAGGAGATAGTTGTCAAGATGTATTTGTGTATGGTGACATCACACGAATAAGTCCAGAGGCACCTATTCCAGTATTTGTTCCAACACACACAGAAAAGAATGATGGGATGGCTCGCAATGTTTCTCATAATGTAGAATCATTAGAAATGCACATCACTACACTTACTAATAAAAATGGTATAGTTAAGAAACGATATGTAGAAAATCGTAGTGGTCAGATGGTATTGAGAGTCGATGAACATGATTATTGTGATAGAATAGATGAGAAACTCTTACATCAAATAAAAGATAATAACTGTAAACCAATATTTTCAGGATCAACAGATATAGATGCAATTATCATATCGGACTATTGTAAAGGGTATTTAGAAGAAGAAGATATACAATGGATTTGTCAGAATAATGATAATGTATTTGTAGATACTAAGAAACAGATTGGAACTTGGATACAAGATGCAGACTTTATTAAAATAAACGAGTTGGAGTATCAAAAGAACCATGACTTACTTTCAGAACAAGGATTTGAAGATAAATTGATTGTTACTTTGGGTAGTAAAGGTTGTAGATATAAAAATAAAGAATACTCTGTATCTGAAGTACCTATTAGAGATGTTAGTGGAGCAGGAGATACATTTCTTGCTGGATTGGTTAGAGGTTATTTAGATACAAAAAATATAGAAAGTGCAATTAATTTTGCACAAAGATGTACCACAATTGTAGTACAAAAACACGGAGTAGCAACCGTAGAATTAAAAGAGATAAATGAGATTATTGAATAGACACAAATCATCTGTTTTTGGAATTGATTATAATTATGAGGCAGATACTATGAGGTGGTGTGGTACTGATTTTAAAGAATTATTTGAAAAAAATTATAAGAAATATCCTAATGATGAATCATTAAAATATTATCAAGAAAATCCCATTGAATATAAAAATAATAATTATGGATTTAGAACAACAGATGATTTTAATGATACAGATGAAGGTAATGTTTTTTTGGGGTGTAGTTTTACATTTGGTCTTGGACTCCATTTAGAAGATACTTGGGCATATAAAGTTAATAAGGAAATTGGTGGGAAGTTTTGGAATTTATCTTTACCTGGTGGTGGAATGGATGAATCTTTTCGTTATTTATATGAATTTAAAGATTATTTAAAGATTAAAAATATTTTTCATTTAGCTCCATCATTTCAGAAAACCAGATATGAGTTTATTGTAGATGGTAAACCATTAAAATTGAATTTAGTGTTGATGGACAAGTTTGAAAGACATCATTCTGATATTTTGATTGATGATAAGTATCAATTATTACATTTTCAAAAAAATTATAACGCTATAAAAGGATTGTCACAAGATTTAAATTGCAATTATTATTTCTTATCGGATGAGATTGATTATCAGGATTGTCCACCAGGCTCGAGACTTGCTCGTGACCTTAGTCATCCTGGTGTATTTTATAATGATAGGATTTGTAAAGAATTTATGAAATTAACAAAGGAGTTACAAAATGGCTAAAAGAAAACACCCACCTGCAGGTGCACAACAGGCACCACAGCAACAAATAGACTTGAAAAAGGCAGATACTATAAAATGTGATGATTGTGATAATTACCTTTTTATCACGGCTCATGTGATTAAGAGAATCTCAGCAATAATGTCACCGAGTGGACAAGAAGCACTTGTACCAGTTCAAGTT